>Ga0315273_10000568_pt1 | contig 39535 bp, 34 predicted proteins | sample YL17G02_0_MG_FD_205753 | JGI IMG/M metagenome (GOLD analysis project Ga0315273, IMG submission 205753) | Sediment microbial communities from Yellowstone Lake, YNP, Wyoming, USA - YL17G02_0 | ecosystem: Environmental > Aquatic > Freshwater > Lake > Sediment | place: USA: Wyoming | collected...
CTCCGGGGCCCCATTTTGGGGACTCCGCGGCGGGGCCAACCGAATTTTTTCTTTGGGGCGACCGTCTGGCCGCCCGGACGGTGGGGAATCTGCCGGGCGACCTGACGGTTGCCCCTACATTCTTGCGCCAGGTTCGAGGCAACTGAAGCTGCTATTCGCGCACGATCATCGCTCGTCAGCTGCGTCGACTTCGCCACCCTGTTCATCGCCTGAAGGCGAGGGATTTCGACCATCCCCGATGGGGACATAAAACCTCGGGCGCAAAGCCTCGATTGAACAGAGTAATTCGCAGGACCGATCCATATGCCCGGATCTTCTGCCCACTGCTCACTGCCTACTGCCAACTGTCTATTGCTCACTGCCTGCTTATTTTTCCAGCTGGCGCTTCAACCGATCGACGTCTGCGCGCAGTCTTTTTTCCCGGGCGCTGATGGAGTACAGGTAGAGCGCGAGAATGATCCAGATCGCCGAGTAGGCTGCGAAGAGATAATTCATCGTATTCATTGGCCACGTCCTTTTGCATTCAACGTCAAGGTCACAGGATCGGCCCGCTAACCGATGCTGCGTTCGATCATTTCGATGTCATGCCGCGCGCACTCGATCTGAAAGCGTCGCCTTACCAGGTAAATCATCAGGAGCTGGAACACGAGCATGCAGGTGTATAGCGCCGGGCGCATTACCGGGGCGAGGCCGCCCGTTTCCAGCATCGGGGAGGGGTGGATGTCGCGCCACCACCGGATCGAGAACCAGACGATGGGCGCGTCCACGAACGCGACGATCCCGAATACCGCCGACATCATGGCCCTTCGCTCCGGATCCGGCACATAGTTCCGGATCAGGAGATAGGCGACGTAGAGCAGGCAGAGGATCAGCGAAGAGGTCAGGCGCGGAGACCAGGTCCACCAGACCATCCAGACCGGCTTTGCCCAGATCGGCCCCGTCACCAGGACGATGGCCAGGAATACCACCCCGCATTCGGCTGCGGCCACCGCCAGCCCGTCCCATTTCCGTTCCTTCCTGACCAGGAAGGCGATTGAAGCGAAGCAGTTGACGGCGAAGGCCGTCAGCCCGGCTATGGCAGCCGGCACGTGGAAATAAAAGATGCGCTGCAGATCCCCCATCGTGCGCTCGCGCGGCGCCTGGAGAAAGGCCATGTAGAGAGCCAGGATCATGGCCGGCAGGAGAAGACCTCCCAGGAAGGTGTCGAACCAGGAGCTTCGTTTTACGTCCATCACTCAATCCTCCAGCACGTATTCGAAAAGAAGGTACGACAGGGTCGCGAAAATCACCGTGAAAACCGCCATGATGGTCAGAGGCAGCTTCAGGGCCCTGTAGTCCATGGTGTTGAGAATGATGTTGGTGGCTTCCACGGCCATGACCAGAATCGGCAGGATCACCGGGAACAGGATGAGCGGAAGCAGAACCTCCCGCAGCCGTGTGTTGACGGCGACGGCGGAGAGGAGGGTCCCCACGGCGGTGAAACCGAGCGTGCCGAGCAGAAACACGAGCGCGAGGTAAGGGATCTCGCGCCACACGGTGAGATTGAAAAACACGAGACTGAACACAAAGATGATGACTTCGCTGAACAGCATGAATACCGACGCGGCAAGCATCTTCCCCAGGTAGAGGATCCCTCGGTCCATAGGGAGCATCAGGAGGCCCTGGAGGCAGCTGTTTTCCTTCTCGGCGGCGAACATGCGGTTCAGACCCAGAGTGCCGGAAAAAGCGAAGGCCACCCAGAGGATCCCCGGAACGGCCATCCGGATGGAGTCCCGCACCGCCTCCAGCGCGAAGCTGAAAATGACCAGGACGACGATGCCGAAGAACAGCATGGCGTTGAGTGAATCCTTGGTCCTCAGCTCGATCAGCAGGTCCTTGCGAAAAATGGCCCAGATCTTTGTCAGCATGTCAGCGATCTTCTGCCAGCGCGCGGTAACGGTCCTGGAACTCCGCGAGGGTGATGGAGGGTTTTGCGGCGTCGAGGGCGGCGACCCCCTTGTCGATCACGACCAGCCGGCTCGCCAGCTCGTAGCCCAGCGGGGCGTCATGTATCGCCATCAGGCAGGTCGATCCGCGGGCGTGGGCATCGGACAGATATCGCTTCAGGAATTCGGTCCCCGCCTGATCCAGCCCCGTAAACGGTTCATCCAGCAGGAGAACGGCCGGGTCGTGCAGAAATGCCCGCGCGATGGCCAGGCGCTGCTGCATGCCGCGCGAGTAGTTACGCACCGGCTCGCGGCCGCGGCCCGCGAGACCCACCTGCTCGATCCGCTGCTCCAATTCCCCATCGCCGGAGGGCAATCCGTGCAACTGCGCGTAAAAGCGCAGATTTTCCAGGGCGGTCAGATCGGCATAAAGCGCGGTGTTGTGGGAAAGATAGCCCATCTGGCCGCGCGCCTCGCCGGGAGACTTCCCCGGGGCTTCACCGATGAGCACCGTGCCGGAGGACGGGCGCGTGAGTCCCGCGACAATCCTGAGAAAAGTGGTCTTGCCCGCGCCGTTGCGGCCGAAGAGCGCGATGAAATCCCCCTGGTTTACCGTGAGGCGCAGATCGCGCAGCGCGGAAAACTTGCCGAACCATTTTGCCAGCCCCTGAACTTGAATCATCGGTTGACGAGACCTGCAGATCTCAGAAAAAAGCAGCCACGAATTCCACGAATTTCACCGATAAATTCGTGGCAAGTTTTTTGTTTCCTGCCAAAAAGCGCGAATCTTCGGACTTGCGCGCCGGGGGCGCCTACTTCTTAAGGAGCAGCTCGATGCGGCGCAGCTGGCGCCGGCCCAGTTCGCGCTGGCGGCGATATTCCCGCTGGTCGATGGACTGATTTTCGGCCCGGTGATCCAGGTTGGCCAGATAGTTCAGCAGCTGGTCGCGGCGCGAGCGCAATTCCTTGACTCGCGCATCCTGCCTGGAGCCGGATTCCGGCATGCTATGCACCGCATACCACAGCACGACGATGAAACCGAGCAGGAGCAGCGGGCCGAGAATCAGGGAGTTGCGCCCGATGATCGTGGGCATGGGCTTCACCCTTGTCTCGCCGCCCTGGGCCGGCTCGGGCTCGACCACGGGGGTTCCCCCGGAAAGGGTCCAGACAATCTCGGTGCCGGCTTTGACCGGGCCGCCGGAATAAACGCTGAAGTTCCGCTGGGCGTCGGTCTGCACCCTGGTCAGCCCTTCCCCCGAGAGGGTCATATCCTGGGGAATCACACCGATCTGGTAGCCACTGATATCATAGTAAAATTTCTTGCGGAAGGTGTAGGTCTTGTCCTTGTAAGGCAGCTCCTCATCGACCTCGAAGGTGGTAACCCCGGGCCTCAACGGGAAGAGGCTGTAGTAGGTCTGCCCGTCCGCACTCTCCAGAGCCGACTGCGTCAAGGGCATCGCCGATCCCGGGCTGGTGACACTGAGCCTGGGCGGTTCCAGGATCCCTTCGGGTTTGGAAAAGCGGAAGTCCCCCTGCATGTTCATGACGCTCCTGGGCGGCGAGCTTTCGTTGTTGAACGAGCAGGTTTCGAGCGCATGCAGACGGTCACCGCTCAGCTGGAAGCCCAGGCGCACCTCTTCGACGCGGACCCCGGTCATCGAGATCGTGGTTTCGTAAATGGGGATCTCGACGACGGCTTTCCCCGCGGCCTCGAAGCTCACGCGCCCATGGTAGTTGACCGATTTGTAGCTGGCACGAATCATCAGCGGCACGTCGGTCGGCAACCCGTCGATTCTGAATTTGCCGGCGGCATCCGTTTTCGACGACTTCAGGATGCTCATCCCGCCACCCAGCCCGACCACATCAAGCTCCACATTGCTGCCGATGATCGAGGGAGAGGTGCGGTTGACAAGCTTTCCTTCCACAACGCCAGTTCCTTGCGCCTTCAGTGCGGGCGTCGAGACGAGCAGAAGAGCAAGTAATATCGGCATCCACACGATTTTGGAATGCAGTGCCGTGACCTGCTCCTTACACGCATTTCCACGGGCATTGACATAAGCCCGAGAAAAATGTGCCGGCCCTTCGGGCCTCGCTGCTAACTTCTCCCTTACCCCGCGCTGACGCGCGGGGCTACCCACTGCCGGCGCTTCGCGCCTGGATTCGTGCTTATCAGGTTTTGATGCCTCAGTTTCGGTGGAGCCTACGCATCGCTGAGACGGCACGGCATAAATCCCAGGTTGATGCATTGCGTGATGAGCCCCGAGAACTCCGGGATTAGACCGTGATGCGACCCTGATGAGAGGCAGAGGCCCGAAGGGCCGGCAGTGAATAGGCCCGGCCGTGAGGCCGGGATAAGCATAGGCCTTAAAAATGAGCGCCGAAGGCGCGGCACTGTAAACCTCAAATGCGTATAAGGAGCAGGCCACGGCGCCGCTTTGATTGTCTAAAGCCTCGGGGAAAACTTCCCGCGGCGCTGAAATCCCGCATCGCGGGGACTCCAAATTCGCAAATTGCGCGGGACTGCCCTGATTGGCGAAAGTCTGAATACCCATGAAGATTTTTCTTTCCGGAACCTAGAGTTGACGGCCGCAGTCCGCGCAGAATTTCTTGCCGGGGATCATATCCGCGCCGCAGGATGGGCAGTGCCCCGGGCTCTTGGCTTTCGCCGGAGCGCGAGAAAAAAGCCGGGCCTTGCTGGCTGCAATGTTTTTCTCGATGGTCTCATCGAGATCCTTTTCCACGCCCAGCTGATCGAGCTTCTGCAGAATGGCCGCCGCTTCGCCTTTGTATCCGGCCTCCAGACGCTTGAAATCCGCATCCGACAGCCGGCCCATTTTGTATTCAAACTCCAGGTCTTTCAGATTGGTATAAACGATGGCCTTGCGATTGAGCAGCCGGTCCAGTTCCGTCTCTGCCAGAAGCTCCACTTCCAGGTTCCCCTTGGGTTCCCTGAATAAGGGGGTCAGCACGTAAACGCCTGCTATAACCGTTAGCAGCGCGCATCCGATGATCAACATCAGCTCTCCTCTTCAAAATCCTGCAATTCTTTGTCGACACGGGGATCGAGGCCGCCGGGAACGGATACTTGGGCCGGAGCCGGCCGCACCATCTTGACCACGATCCAGCCCACCACGACCAGGCCTAGGCATAGAATCATGAAAGGCATGATCCAGGCGGTAATGTCGAATCCCTTCATGGTCGGAGCCGAGAGCACCTTCCTGCCCATGCGGGCCACGAAGCTGTCTACGATCTTATCTATCGTCTCGCCGTTGGTGAGACGTTCGCGGATTTCGGCGCGCATCGGGGTGGCCGAGCTGCAGTTCTGCATGGCGCACACGCTGAGCTGCTCGTTGCAGCCGCACTGGCACACCAGCCGGTCGCACGCCTCCTTGTAATCTTTGCTGATATCCTTGGGCCCCTGCGCGAACAGCGCTATGGGAAGCACAAGGAGAAAGATGGGAATTCGAGTTTTCATATGATTAAGGGGTCCTGGTGTGGTGCGTTTCATGTCCTTTGCCGTTCCCTCACGGTCGCGGCTCTGTGGCCCATGGATTAAACAGAGCCGCGCGCGTAAGCAAGCGGCGGAAAATGCTCCAGGATTTGCAGCGCACCACATCGGCATTTATCATTCAGATGACACCGGCTCCTCGATCTTGAGGCTCGCCCCAAGCGACGTCTGCGCCGAGGCGAACGCGCCCTTGCGATCGGGAAGCAGGGTAATAAAGGTGCCGAATACCATCACCGCCGCACCGAACCAAACCCACCAGACCAGCGGATTCACGTGCGCCTTGATCTCAAATTTTCCGCCTTCGTTGGAAGGGCCCGCATAGACCAGGTAGAGATCCTCAATCGGCGTGCTGTGCAGCGACACCTCTGTGGTCGACTGCCCCTCTCCGATCTTGTAGAGGCGCTTTTCCGGCCTCATGGTGCGGATGAGCTTGCCTTCCTTGAAGGCCTGGATTATGGGGCGGCCGTATTGATAGTTGGGCGTCTCGCCCTTCTGGTAGTCGACCATCTTGAGCGTGTATCGGCCGATCTTCATCTCCTCGCCCGGCCCGAGCAGCGCGCTCGACTCCCGGTTGAAGGCGTTGCCGGTCAGACCGAGGAAGATCAGGACGATCGCAAAATGAACGATGTACCCGCCATAGCGGCGCTTGTTCTTCAGCGTGAGGTTGGTGACGGCGAGCAGAAAGTTTTCCGCCGTATTCTTCATCCGGATGCGCGTGGCTTTGTAAAACTCCTCCACGATGGTCACTGCGACGAACATGCAGAGCGTGAGCGAGACCACCACATAGAAACTGCCCAAACGGGCAGCGATCAGGCCGACGCAGACGACCGCGGAAAAGATCACCGGCCAGAGAAAAGCCTTCTTGAGACTCTCGAGCGAAGTTTTGCGCCAGGCGAAAAGCGGACCCACTCCTGTCAGGAAGAGCAGGAAGAGTCCGATCGGGATATTCACGTTGTTAAAGAACGGCGGCCCCACCGTAATCTTGCTTCCCTGGACCCACTCCGAGAGCACGGGGAACATCGTCCCCCAGAACACCGCAAAACAGGCGACCAGCAGGAGCAGGTTGTTGAAGAGGAAGGCGCTCTCGCGCGAAAGCACGGAATCCAGCGGCCGCTCGCTCTTGAGATAGGGAAGACGGTCGATCATCAGGTACAAGCTGGCGGCAAGGACGGTCACCATGTAGACCAGGAAGTACTTCCCCAGCTGGGAATCCGCGAACGCGTGCACCGAGCTGACCACACCGCTGCGCGTGATGAAGGTTCCGAATATCCCCAGCAGGTAGGTAACCACTACCAGCAGAATATTCCAGACCTTCAGCATTCCCTTCCGCTCCTGGACGATGACGGAGTGCAGGAATGCCGTCCCGGTCAGCCAGGGCATCAGCGACGAGTTCTCCACCGGGTCCCAGCCCCAATAGCCGCCCCAGCCCAGCACCACGTATGCCCATTTGGCGCCCAGGATCACGCCCACCCCCAGCAGGAGCCACGTCAGGAGGGTCCAGCGGCGGGTGGTCCGGATCCACGCATCGCCGCCCTGTCTGGTGATCAGGGCGCCCATGGCGAATGCGAAGGGCACCACGAAGCCGATGAATCCGAGATACAGGATCGGCGGATGGATCACCATCGCCCAATACTGCAGCAGCGGGTTCAGGCCCCTTCCGTCCATCGGGGCGAAGTGCTGCATGACGCCATTCGGGGAAATGCGGACGAGACGGTTGAACGGGTTGGAGAGGAACAGGTTCAGGGTGAGGAAAAAGCTCAGGTTGACCATCAGAACCGCCACGACATACGGCATCATGTCGCGGAAGCGATACCGGTTCTGATAGATGACGACGCCGCTGAAGATCGAGGTGACAAACACCCACAGCAGCATCGATCCGTCATGGGCGCCCCACACGGCAGCGACCTTGTAGTAGATCGGCAGGTCGCGATTCGAGGCGCTGGCCACGTGCGAGACGGAAAAATCGCTGACGATCAGCAGATAAACCAGGCTGAACAGGGCCAGGGTGATGCTGCCGCAGGCCGCAATCGCCGCATGTTCCGCGCTCCTCACGATCCTGTGCTGCTTGATACCGGCGCCGAGGAGCGACGCGAACACGGCATAGGCCGCAAGGCATAGTGCCATCAACAGACAAAAATTCCCGAACTCACTCATGAAACACCCTCTTACCCGATTGCGGATTTTAGATTGCGGATTGCGGATTTAAAACAATATTCGCTGTTTAGGGAGATACCCTGAGCTTATAACAGCTTCCCGTCCCGGCAATCGAACGGGAATTGTCACCGGTGGTGCGGCTTCGAATCCGCGATCCGAAACCCCGAACCCGCAATGCGGATTTGGAATTTTAACCTCTGCGCTACCCCGAGATTGGAGGCGGTAAATGCCCCGGCGAGTTATGATGTCCCTCGCTTATCGTATTCCGCCTCGTATTTGGACGCACACTTGGCCTCGATCCGGCGGGCCTGCAGGACGCCGTCCTGCGCGACATTTCCTTCGACCACGGCCTTGGAGCCGTCCTTGAAAGTGTCAGGGATGACATCTTTCCCGATGTATCGGACCTTCAGACTTTTGCCCTGATGGCTGATCACGAACTCCATTTGAGGCTTCGAGCGATCGATCGAACCTTGCACAACATCGCCGGCTACCTTGAGTGTTTTTCCGTGAACATCGCCCCTGAGAGCGGCAAATTCCTCAACGGTGAGGTAGTAGCTCTTGCTTTCCTGAAATCCCACAAACCCCAGCCAGGTGAGAGCCGCAACCACGATGGCGCCACCCACTACAAATTTCATTTTTGAACCAGCCATGTTCCGACCTCCATGCTCCGCGTGTCCTCGTCCTGAGACACATCAAGACGGGGCGGAAAGGCAATCGTCTCGACCCTTAATGGATAGCATTTTTGATGTTGGGAATCAATGCAAGTCCCATAAATTATTGGAGATAAAGGACAGCCGGCATCACGCACCCTTCGGCCATAAACCAAGCAGAAAGCAAATGTTACCGGCTCGGAACCAGATGCAATATCACTGGCGAGACATCGAAGTTAAGAAAAGATCAAAGCAGCATCGTTTCCAGCCGCTTGCTGACGCGCGCGGCTCTGTATAAATCATTTTGGCTCGTCGACGGTGTCGGCAGCGCCCTCCGGCATTCCGGATTGCGGTAGGAGACACGGCCGGCGATTCAGGGGACTATGAAGGTCTTGGGATCAAGAGTCTGGTTGTGAAGGATCTGAGCGATGCCGAGATCGTCTTCACTGAGAATGGTGCTGCCCATTCCCTCCCGCGAGAAGGTCAGCTTCCACGAATGCGGCAGGGTCAGGGAGTCGACCGTTTTGAAATCGGTGAAGGTTTCCTCGATGTGGAAAATCGTATCGCTCTGCCCCGAAGATGCCGCAGGGCTGTTTGCCATGTTGGCCGGCTGCACCAACCGGTATTCCGAGTGGACATGGCGGAAGGTCTCCGGGTCAAAATGAAGCGATATGGTGAGGTCCCCGCCGCCCTTCTTCGCCCGGTACCGGAGCTCATGCGCCTGTTTGCCGTTCACCTTTTTCAATCCGGTGTACTCCAGTTTCGGCTGGCGTCCCGCCACATCGAGCAGACACCACGCGGTACTCATGCTTCCGCCAAGCAAACCCTCTTTCATCAGGACATCGTACTGATAGACGAACGACGCCAGATATACCCGGACTCCAGGCTGGACTTGGGACACCGTCACCTTGTTGCCGTCAAAGAAGAATTGCTCCATCGGATAGTCGTTGGTGTTGAATATCATCGAGATGCGCAGCTTCTTTCCTTCGGAGGTCAAGTCGGCGTTGCCCTGCTTCAGGCCCGCAGTCGGCAGACGGAAGACCACCTGCCCTATTCCGGTGGCCACACGGTTCTGCACCGCCGCGCGGGCCTCTGCCGTTCCGATGGAGTCGAGATGTTTCGCAACCAGCTCTTCCGGCTTCATCTTCTGGTCTTTGGCGCCAAACAAAGGGTGATGATATGCCAGAAACATCACAGCGAAGAGATATATAACTGCACGAAAACTGCGTGCGGATTTCCGGGCCATGAGTGTGCATCCCAAATGTCTACGATTCCTTCAACGCAGACCTCAGAGGCCTTGAATAACGCAGTTGATCGGTTTGCGCAAGCACAAACAGCCTTGCGGGTAGATCCTCGATAACATTCGTAATAAAATCACCGGGATTTCGCCCATGGCATTCGGAGACCGTCATGTGTCCGCAGGAAGATCCCAGAAACCGACTGTACGACGAGTTGGAATCCATCCGGAAGCGCGTCGGTGAGCTGCAGGCGCTAGTAGCTGATCCTCTGCCAGGAATTGAACCTGCGGACGGCCAGGGTACGGCGCTGCCGCTGCCGGTTCACACATCCTGGGAAGAGATCGTGCTACCCGAAATCCTCGACGCCGGGCCATTGGGAATGGCTGTGCAGGCACCTGCCCGATCCGCCGCCCTCCGGGTAGCTGTGCATTCCGCTGATCGCTCAGAGTGATTCCCCCGGCATCCTGCACCTGGCCTGCCGGAACGGGGATCTCGTTACGGGGGCAAAGCAGAGCCTCGCATTCGCGATGGCGGAGCAAGTCGCTCTTGCGCTGTCGAACCTGAAACTGCGCGAAGCCATTCGCTCCCAATCGATCCGGGACCCCCTCACCGGCCTCCTCAATCGCAGCTTCATGGAGGAATCGCTCGATCTCGAACTGCACCGGGCGGCACGGTAACACCGCCCCCTGGAAATGATCGTGTTGGATCTGGACGACTTCGATGCGCTGGTTCAGAGGGTCAGCCGGGATGCGGCGGACGCAATGCTCCGCGATCTCGGCGGGCTGCTCCACTCCCAGGTCCGCAAGGAGGATTTGGCCTGCCGTTGCGGGACGCACCGCTTCGCCATTATCCTGCCCCAGGGGAGCCTGGCAGCTGCGAGAGAAAGAGCGGAATCCCTGCGCGACTTGATCCGGAGGCTTGAAGTCAAGGAGCCCGGACAGCCGGCCGTGGAAATAACCGCATCCATCAGCGTGGCAGCTTACCCCGATCATAGCCGGACCATCGACGAGTTGCTGCGCGTCGCAGCCGAAGCCCTCTCCCATGCCCGTGCCGCAGGCGGCGACTGTGTTCTCGAAGGCCTCAGGACCTGAACCACCCCCACCTTGAAGCGGATACTCCCTGATTTTGAAAGAATCAATCAACCACGGATTCACACGGATGAACACGGATTCGCTCTCGCCGCATATCGGAAGAGCTTGTGTCGCCACAAACTATTCCAATCCGCGTTTATCCGTGTGAATCCGTGGTTCATTTTCTGCGAGCCGTGTGCGGTGGCGATTGTCCTTACCTGTATTGCGGATACTGGCGGGCGAGGTTTTGGAGAAAAACCTCGCGATAGACGGCCGGCATCTCAATGTAGTGAACTTTGCTCTGAAGTCCGAGCTGAACCATTCCGGTCTGGGGATTGAACTGATACGGCGTGCCGAGCGGATCGGTCGGCGCTTTCTTTATATACCCGCTTCTCACCAGATCGTCGAGCGTCCAAGGCAGCAGACCGGTCTTCCTCACATAGTTCTCGACCAGGAACTCCAGGGTCCACATGTCTTCGGCAACCTGAATGCTGAGCAGGTGATTCATCGCATTCTTTTTCACGTCGGCCCGGTCAGACTCCCGATATTGACGCTGCCAGATCGATCGCGCGGTCGCCATCGCCCCGCCGTGTGAGAGGCTCATCGCGGCCAGCGGTTCCATCCAGACCGGCGCGCCGGCGATGCGGCTGGTTTTCAGCCAGATTTCCCCGGCCGGTTTGAAATCGCGCAAATACCAGAAGTGGATGAAGCCTTTGTCAAAGGCATAGCGCCAGTCATCGGGATGACGGGCGATCGCCCGGTCGAGCAGACGAATGGCCTCCTGAGGGTTTCCCGCACCCAGCGGTTCCGGCTCCGCGAGAAATGAGCTTCCCGCCCGATACGCATCCACCATGTCCGGGTCGAGGGTGGTGGTGATTTCGAGCAGTGCCGCCAGGTTTTTATACCGCACCGGCCGTCTGGCGGCCTCATCGCGCCGGCCATAGTACTGAATAGCCCGCATCCAGTAGATGTCGGCCACGATACTGCGATAGCCCAGCGTCAGTTTCTCAACCATCACGGGCGCTGCGAAGTAAAGCAGATCCTGATCCGGCGCAGGATTCGCCAGGAGGGTGTCGATGCGCGACTGCACCGGCCGGATCATGAGCGCGGCGACAAAGAATATTCCGCAGATAAACCAGGAACGGCACTGTGTCCGCCAGCTCTGCATGAGCTTCATTTGAAATCCCGCCGCGAAAATACGGCAGCCGCAATGCCCAGGAGAATCGCGCCATAGAGCGCGCCGTAGACGCTGACCCAGCCGACTGCCGCCGCATCGATCGGCCGGTAATATGCGGCGCCCTGTATCACGTTCTGGCTGCCGATCAGTTCGAAGTTGGCGAAATTCGGGAGCAGGTAATAGAGAGTGGTGCAGAGACTCTGCAGCGCTCCGGATTTCGTCAGACGCCCGAACTCCCGGAGATCGTAGTTGAAGTGCCCGATGACCCAGAGGAAGAAGGTAAAGAGCGCCGAAAGCGCCGGGGTGGAGAAGGTGGAGAACAGCAGTGCCAGGGCCGTCGTGAGGGACAACGAAAGGAAAATCAGGTAGACCGCCGGCAGCAGACGCAGATAGCCCTGCAGCCCCGCGCCCCCGTGCCACATCAGCGTGAGAATCAGCCCGGCAGTCATGATGGCGGTGTTGATAAAAAGGGTAAAAAGCAGTCCGAGGAATTTCCCCGCAATGAACTCGGCCCGGTGGACGGGTTTGGCAAGCAGGGCATGAACCGTGCGTTTTTCAATCTCCTTGTGCACCAGGCTGATCCCGATGAAGATGGCGATCAGCGTGCCGAATACCGAGATGGATGTCAGGCCGAGGTCGACGATGACCTTGTCTTCATGACCAAGCGTCAGCTGCCCGAGAGCGACGGAGCTCAGGATCATGATCAGGGCGAACAGGATAAGGTTGTAGAGTATCTTGTCGCGAATGTTCTCGCGGAAGGTATTGCGCGCGATCGCCAGAATTCTCATAGGCCTGTCCCGGTTATTTCCTCGAAGAAATAATCCTCGAGCGATGGGCGAATCGGGATGACCGAGAGCAGGTCGGCTCCTCCGGACAAGGCGCATTCCACAATCGCAGCAACCTGCGCGGAGTTCCCGGCACGCAGGACCAGCCGTTCGCCCAGCGCGGTGATCTGATCGCACATGCCGGAGAGCGCTTCGATCGTTCGCGGCCCGGCGCCGGTGAGGATGACCTCGTGACCCTCGATTCTCACCTTCAGGATCTCATTCAGGGCCCCGGTCGCCTGGAGCCTGCCGCGGTTCATGATTGCGACCCGATCGCACAACGCTTCCACATCGGGCAGGATGTGGGAACTGAAAAACACCGTCACTCCCCGGGACTTGAGGGAGGCAACGACCTGGCGGACCTCTCTTCGACCCAGCGGGTCGAGCCCGGACATCGGCTCGTCAAGAAAAACCACTTCGGGATCGTTGACCAGCGCCTGTGCGATTCCAACGCGCTGGATCATGCCTTTGGAGAATTTGCGCAGTTGAATGCCGCCGCTCTGGCCCAGGCCGACGTTTTCCAGCAGCTGGCTCACTTTGCGGTTCAGCGCCGGCTGCCGGATTCCGAAAAGCCTGCCTACATAGGTCAGCAATTCCCTCGCTGTAAGATAATCGTAAAAATACGGGTTTTCCGGCAAGTACCCGATGCGCGCGTGCATCGAGACGACATCGATCGGCTCACCCAGGATCCTCGCGCTGCCCGAAGTCGGCCGGAGCAGGCTCATGAGGATTTTGAGGGTGGTCGTCTTCCCGGCGCCGTTGGGGCCAAGGAATCCGAACACCTCGCCCTTCTCTACGCTCAAGTCGAGGTTGTCCAGAGCGCGGACGGGGTGCTTTTTCCAGAAGCCCACCAGGAAATCTTTTGTCAGTCCTTTGATCTCAATTGCCGGCATCATGTCCCCTCGACCCAGATGGAGGATACATCTCCTATATCTCAAAGCAGGCCGTGGCCGCAACCAATTAGGGAGTTTCTATCGTGAAACTCCTTGATCCTCCGTCCTAGCCTTGGACTTCGACCTGAACGTGGTCTTGGACAGAACATGCAATATATAGGGCGATTTGGTAAATGTCGTGTCTGAAAAGTTTGCTTCGGACAGGACCGTCCACGTCCACGTCGAGGTCCAGGTCCAAGCCGCACAATCGGTTTTTCGATGTGACCAGAGAGTTTTGCGATAGAAACTAGTGTAGTGCGTCATACAGATGCTTACATATGAAGAGTGTGTCTGCCTGCCAAAACCTGAGCTGAATTGGTGGAAATTAGGCCCGAGGGCGGTAGGGGCACGGCGCGCCGTGCCCCTACGGGCTTGGTGCAGTGATCTCGGCGTGAAAACATCAGGCTGCCCTACGATAAGGAATTTGTGACGCACTACACTAGGTAAGTTCACGGTTCGCGGCCCCCATTCGGAACCGTGAGTCGCGCACCGCGCACCTCAGACTTGCGTGCTATTGCAGTCTTTGGCCGCTTGGGGCGGCTGGTTTATAATTCCGCGACATGCTCAAGATCGGAATCGACACAGGCGGGACGTTTACCGATTTCATTCGCCTCGACGGCAGCAGGATCCGCACGCTGAAACTGCTCTCGACACCCTCGAATCCGGCGCGGGCGATTATGGAGGGCCTCGCTCAGCTGCTCGAGGACGGGGACTGCGAGATCATTCACGGCTCGACCGTCGCGACCAATGCCCTTCTGGAACGCAAAGGTGCGGCTGCGGCGCTCATCACCACGAGCGGTTTCGAGGACGTGCTGGAAATCGGGCGGCAGAACCGCCCGAAAATCTACAGCCTTTTTCCTTCCCGGCCGGCGCCTCTCGTGCCCGCGCGCCTGCGCTACGGAGTCGAGGAGCGGGTTCTCTTCGACGGCAGCGTGCTCATCCCGCTGAAAACCAGCGCCCTGGGCGCCCTTGCGCGCAGCCTGAAGCGGAACCAGGTGGAGTCGCTGGCCGTATGCCTGCTTTTCTCCTACGTCAACCCGTCGCACGAGAGACAGATCGGCCGCATCCTGCGGAGCACCGGGATACCGATCAGCCTGAGCCACGTCATTCTCCCCGAGTACCGTGAATACGAGCGCATGTCGACCACGGTGGTGAACGCCTACCTGATGCCGCTCATGGGACGATACCTGGGCGACCTGGAGAAGCGCCTGCGCCGGGCGAGGCGGCGCCGGAAGCTCCGCATCATGCAGTCCAACGGCGGCGCTGTTTCGGCGCAGGTCGCCATGCGCGAACCGGTGCGCACGATCCTCAGCGGTCCTGCCGGGGGTGTGGTGGGCGCCTGGCAAATCGCCCGGTTGGCCGGCTTTCACGACATCATCACCTTCGACATGGGGGGCACGTCGACGGACGTCTCGCTCTGCGCAGGCGAGATCCGTGTCACCAGCGAGTCGATGGTGGCCCAATGTCCGGTGGGGGTTCCGGTGATCGACATTCACACCGTCGGGGCCGGCGGCGGATCGATCGCAAAAATCGACGCCGGCGGCGCCCTGCGTGTCGGGCCGGAGAGCGCCGGGGCGGATCCCGGACCAATATGCTACGGGAAGGGAGACCGCATCACGGTCACGGACGCGAATCTTTACCTGGGAAAACTGGATACGGCATTTCCTCTCGGCGGAACTCTTCGCCTGCGCGACGGCAGGCTCGGCGCGGCCTTCGCGGCTCTGGCGCGAAAAGCCGGAATGCGCGGGACGACAGCCCTGGCCCAGGGAATCGTGGATGTCGCCAACGCCAATATGGAAGCCGCCTTGCGGGTCATCTCGGTCGAGAGAGGCCACGATCCGAGGGACTTTACCCTGGTTACTTTTGGAGGCGCGGGCGGATTGCACGCCATCCGCCTGGCCGCCGGCCTTTCCATCCCGCGCGTCCTGATTCCCGAAAATCCGGGGCTGCTCTCGGCCCTGGGCGTCCTGCTCTCCGACAGCGTGCACGATTTCTCGCAGACGGTAATGTTGACATGCGGCGACGCGGACGCCCGCTTGCTCGACAGGCGCTACCTGGAACTCGAACAGAAAGGGCTCGCCGCAATGAAGGCGGAGGGATTCGCGGCGGGTCGCATCCGGCTCGAACGCTGGATCGATATGCGCTACCGCGGCCAGAGCTACGAGATCAGCCTTCCCTATTCCAACCGGTTTGAACGCAGTTTCCATCGCCGTCATGAGCAGCGTTACGGTTACGCCGATCCGGGAAGAGAATCGGAAATCGTGACCCTGCGCGTGCGTGCCCGCGGAGTTTCGCCGAAACCGCGCCTCCCCAAAGGCCGCATGGGTCCGCCCGACGCCAGGCAGGCGCTGATTCGGGAAAAGGAGGTCTGCTTTGAGCAAGGGCCCTGCAAAACCCGCGTCTACGAGAGGGCGCGGCTTAGGCCCGGCAACCGCATCGAAGGCCCGGCGCTGATCTTCGAATACAGCGCCAGCACCGCGATTCCGCCGGGCTATAAATGCAAAGTCGACGAATACCGGAATCTGATCATCACCTAAAAAACCTGCCACGAATTACACGAATTACACAAAAAGAAAGCGGGAAAATTAGTGAGAATTCGTGGAATTCGTGGCTGGCTTTTTGGAGTGCGAGCGCTGGCGCAGGACCTCGTAGAGGGCGATGCCGGCAGCGACGCTGACGTTGTGTGAGCTTACTTTACCGCGCACCGGAATCGAGACCAGAAAATCGCACTTTTCCTTGACCAGCCTGTGGAGGCCGCTTCCTTCGCCTCCCAGCACAAGCGCGGTGGGGACGGAAAAATCCGCTTCCCAGACAGGGAGACTCGATTCGGCATCCAGCCCGGCCACCCAGTAGCCGCTCTTTTTCAATTGCTCGATGAACTGCGCGGCATTGGCGATTCTTGTCACCTTCAGGTGCGACGCAGCGCCTGCGCTGGCTTTAACCGCCGTCGCGGTCAGTCCCGCGCTCCGCCGCTGAGGGATGAAAACGCCGTCCGCACCGGAGACCTCCGCCGATCGGAGAATGGCGCCGAGGTTGTGCGGGTCTTCGATGCCGTCGAGAACGAGAACCAGCCCGGGGGAGTGTGCCTGGGCAAGTATCTCCTCCGCTCCGACCGTTTCCATTTCAGCCATGTAGCACAGAACACCCTGGTGGCGGCCGCCTTCGGCTTTGCGGTCGAGCCAGGCCTTGTCTTCGAATGAGAGTGCAACGTGATTCTGACGACCGAGATCGATGATTTCCTGAATGCGGGAGTTCTTCTGTCCCCGTTCGACACAGATGCGCTCTACCCTGCCGGCATCCGCCTTCAGCGCCTCTGCCACTGCATTGATTCCGTAGATTATTGCCATACAATCCTGAAGTGGGCAGCAGGCAGCAGGCAGTAAAATTATTATATCCAGGATCAATTCTGCCCGCTGCCCGCTGCTTGCTGCTCACTGCCCACTTCTTTGAGCTCTGTCCAATGAATTAAGGACCGCCTGAAGACGTTCCCGGCAGGACATCACGCGCCGGGGCAGGTCGAGACGGCATCCTTCCTCGTAAATCGGAATCAGTTTTTCCAGTTCCGGACCCGAGCCTCGGCCGGTCAGGGCCGCCCGGATGGGATGGAAGAGGCTCTTTCCCTTTTGTTTTGTCGCCGCTTTGACCTGGCCGAGGATTTCCTTGTAGTCCTCCGGCGTCACCACTTCGCGCTCTTCGACCAGCCGCGTGAACTCGCGCGCCACGTCCAGGGCGGCCAACTGCCGAAGGGTTTCCCGCGCGTCGGCATCCAGCTCGGGCGGATCGGTTTCAAACCCGAAGATGATGGAGGTTTCCTTCGGCAGCTGGTCCAGATGATCGGCGTGCGATCGGACGGCATCGACCACCAGGGCGAGCCACTGGAGCACGGCCTCACAGGCCTGGGCGGGAATCAGGCCTGCGGCCGAGAAATACCCGCAAGAGCGGGCCGCGAGCTGTTCCGACGACATGCGGGCCATGTAGCTCCGGTTCATCCAATCCAATTTCGCGCGATCAAAAATCGCGGGGCTTTTCGAAACCCGGCCCAGCTCGAAAATGCGCGCAATCTCCTCCAGCGAGAGAATCTCGTGACCTTCCTCGAGGGGAGCCCAGCCCAGCAGGGCGAGGTAGTTCACGAGCGCTTCAGGCAGATACCCCTGGAGCCGGAATTCCTCGATCGATGTGGCGCCGTGGCGCTTGCTGAGTTTCTGTCCGTCCGGGCCAAGGACGGTGGAGAGGTGGGCGAAGGAAGGCACCGGCGCCTCGAGCGCTTCATAAATCAGAATCTGGCGCTGCGTGTTGGAGAGGTGGCCTTCTCCCCGGACGACGTGCGTTATCCGCATCAGAACATCGTCGACCACGCAGGAAAAATTGTAGGTGGGGCTGTTGTCGCTGCGCAGGATCACGGGGTCGCTGATCTGGATGGTGTCGACATCGATCCGGCCGTAGACCAAGTCGGAAAATCCGACCATTCCGGGGCGCACGCGCAGGCGCAGGGTCGCCGGCTCCCCGGAACTCCGCCGCGCCTCAGCCTCGGCGTGCGAGACTTGGCGGCACATGCCCGAGTAGCGCGGCATCTCCCCCCGCGCCTGCTGTTCCTGGCGCACGCGGTCGAGCTCTTCTTCGGTGCAGAAGCAATGAAACGCCTTGTCCCGCGCGAGCAGCCTCTGGGCGTAATCCCGGTAGATCTCGTAGCGGTCGCTCTGCCGGTAAGGGCCGAAGGGGCCCGGCCGATTCACGCCCTCGTCCCAATCGAGCCCAAGCCAGCGCAGATCTTCGAGCACGCGGCTCTCGTATTCGGGCCGGCTGCGCTCCGCATCGGTGTCTTCGATGCGCAGGACGAAGCTGCCGTTGCTGTGCCGCGCCACCAGCCAGTTGAACAATGCGGTGCGGACATTGCCGACATGCAGATAACCGGTCGGGCTGGGCGCGAACCGCACTCGCACTCCGGTGAAAGATTCCATAGCGCCTGTTGCCTTGGTCTCCTGATGGTTAATATTAATGAGTATCGCATCATAAAGTGACATGCGAGGAATGTAGGGGCACGGCGCGCCGTGCCCCTACCCAAGCTCGTCACTATATTATGCGAGCCTCAGTAAGTTTTCTTTGCCAGCAACGCGACGGCATGCGCCGACATGCCCTCGCTGCGTCCTTCCGCATTCATTCCTTCGGTCGTCGTCGCCTTGATGCCCACGCACTCGGGCGTAATCTCCAGAGCCGCGGCAATGTTACTCCTCATCCCGTCCATGAAGGGCGCGAGTCTGGGTCTCTGGGCCAGAATTGTCGCATCTATGTTCATGATTTGCCATCCCGCGGCATCGATTTTCGCGCGTATGCCTCGCAGGAATTCGAGGCTGGGCCGGTTGCGATTGGCGGGATCGTTGTCGGGGAAATGCCGGCCGATATCCCCCAGGGCCGCCGCGCCCAGGAGCGCGTCGCAAATCGCATGGGAAAGCGCGTCGGCGTCGGAATGCCCTTCGAGTCCCTTTTCGAACGGGATCTCCACTCCGCCCAGGATCAGTTTCCGCCCCTCGACCAGCCGGTGGTAATCCATGCCCTGACCGATACGCATCATCGAGTTCTCCTCCGCGCGCTGCACCAGCGCGCTCTGCTGCCCTCGCTCCGCCATGATCATTTCGGCAATTTTCAGATCCATGGGACGCGTGATCTTGACGTTGCCGGGCGATCCGGGCACAACCGTGACGGGATGTCCGGCCCAGCGAACGACGGAAGACTCGTCGGTCCCGACGAAACCCGCCTTCAGCGCGCGCGCCAGCGCCGAGCGCAGGATGGAGGCGTGGAATCCCTGCGGCGTCTGTATGGCCGACAGTTCCTCCCGCGGCGGCGTGGCCAGCACCCGGCCCTTGCGGGACACGCGCTGGATCGTTTCAGTAGCCGGCAGGCCAGGGATGGCGCCCCCGGTGCGCAGGGCGGCATCCAGGACGCGCTGCATGGTTTCCCGGTCACACAAAGGCCGGACGGCATCGTGCACCAGAACCAGCTCCGCCCTGGGGGAGACCGCGGCCAGCGCCAGACGAACCGAGTCCTGGCGCGTCGGCCCGCCCCGCACGCACTTCACAGGCACCCGCCACTCCTGTTTTTTAAGCAGGGCCCGCGTTCTGGAGATCTGTCCCGCGGGCAGAGCGACGACCACCTGAATGATGTTGTCCAGGGCCAGAAGGCTGCTGATGGTGTGGAGCAGAATCGGCTTCCCGGCCAGTTCGAGGAACTGCTTCGGCATCGCCGCGTTCATCCGCATCCCCGCTCCGCCTGCAGGAATCACCGCCCCCACCCTCGGACTTCGAATTATCTCGATTGCGGATTTTGGATTGCGGATTGCGGATTTCCTCGATTGCGGATTGCGGATAACGGATTGCGGATTCATCGAAAGTAAACCAGCTCAGAATCTGGATTAAGGCCAAGCGCGTCCGAACGAGCCAATTCTATACGGAACGTGCCCCAATCCGGTGCAGGGTTTTTCAATCCGCAATCCGCAATCCGCAATGCGATTAGTGGTTTTCCGCTGCCCCGCCGGCCTTCTCAAAAGGGCGCCGCTCTCCGCGCTGGGGGGGGATGCCCTCGGTCTCCTCCGGGAATCGCCCGAAGATCATTTTGCCGGCGGTTGTCTGCAGAACGGAGGTTACCTGGGTCGCGATAGTCTTGCCTATCATCCGGCGCGCGTTGTCCACAACCACCATCGTGCCGTCGTCGAGATAGGCCACGCCCTGGTTGTACTCCTTGCCTTCCTTGAGAATGAAAACCTTCATCGTCTCTCCCGGAAGGACGACCGGTTTGAGCGCGTTGGCAAGCTCGTTGATGTTCAAGACATCCACGCCCCGCAGCTGCGACACTTTGTTGAGGTTGAAATCGTTGGTGACAATCTTGCCGCCCAGTTCCTTGGCGAGCTCGATCAGCTTGAGGTCCACTTCCTTGACGTCGGGGTAGTCCTTTTCCATCACCTGGACCGTAACGCCGGGAATGCCCTTGATCTTTTCGAGGATGTCCAGCCCCCGCCGCCCCCGGTTGCGCTTGATGGAATCCGCGCTGTCGGCGATCTGCTGCAGCTCGCGCAGGACAAAGTGGGGCACGACAAGGGTTCCTTCGAGGAAGCCGGTTTTGCAGATGTCGGAAATGCGCCCGTCGATGATGACGCTCGTGTCGAGCACCTTCTGGAACTTGCGCAGGCCGCGCTCGCTGAATATTCCGCCCAGGGCGGAAAGGTCGATATACTCGCCCTTTGTGGCTCCCGAAACCAGACCGACATAGGTCATGAGAATCAGCACCATGACCTGCGCAAAGGTTTCGACGGGCAAGGAAACTCTCATCCTGCCGATCACGAGGCTGATCAGGCTGGCGCCGATGATTCCCAGAATCGAACCCATGGCGGCGCCGATCAGAGTCTTGAGCGAGAGCGCTCTAACCCTGATTTCGGCGAGGATAATCAGGAGCGCCAAAACCGCGCTCAACAGGATGGACAACGGGAGATGATAACTCTCCGACAGAGAGTTGAGGTGGAAAGGCTGTACAAAAACCCCACTCAGGACGATTGCGATGAACAGAAATATGCGAATAATCCAGAGATCCATTGATCAGCTCCTTAGGCATGATCCGGCTATTAAACTGCAAAGGAATAATGGGTCGGCCGCGTCGGCCGATTGGGAGGGAGTACCTGGAAAGCAGCAGGAAAGCCATCAACATCGTGGCATTCAAATTTACGGGAATAACAAGTACCTGCGCTTCAGTCATAAATGGCGACCCCAATTACAAACATCGGCGGAACCACCCAGTAATCAAAATCCATACACCCGGTTGTTGCGGCACTTCAAATTACTTACCGCAAACTTAACATACCGGGTGCGCTTTTTATATGAGTATTAATAACCAGATGCTCCAGTTCGCATCAATACGGATGGAAACGCGCTGACAGGCAGGCACCGAGGGCGTCCGGACCATTTACATGGTTTTTGCCTTCAGCCATTGACTGCGGGGCCGACGGAGCGGACGTCCCCGGATTTCACCAGCAACCTATAACTGGTTTCTGCCGCGAAACACGCCGGGTAACATCGAAAAACCTAATGAGCAGCTTGGACCTCGACGTGGACGTGGACGGTCTTTTCCAGGGTAAACTTACCAGACATAACATTTACCAGATTGCCCATTGTCAGCGCGTGCTCACGTCCAAGTCCACGTCCAGGTCGAAGTCCACGACGGCCAGTTAAGGAGTTTCGCGACAGAAACCAGGTATCGACCTGCCTCTTAAGGCTTCCCAAACTGCTTCCAATACAACGCCTTTAATGGATTCACCGCCGGCCCGACCGCATCCTCATTTTCCAGACACGGCAGGACATCCTCCCACCACTTGTCATATGCCGCCTCCATCCGCTCCACCACATCCGGATGATCCGCCGCGATGTTGTTCTTCTCCCCCGGGTCCGCCTTCAGGTCATAAAGCTCCCAGGCCTTCTCAGGCTTGGTGTTGACCATGATGTACTTCGGGTCGCGAATGCTGCACTTGTCGTATTTCGATTCGAGGGCTTTGCCCTTCGGCCAGCGCCCCACATGCGTCACAAAGTACCGATCCGCCCACGCCGCCGCCGGGTCGTTCAGCAACGGCATGAGGCTCCGCCCATCGAGTTGGGCGGCTACAGACCCGGGAACCTTGGCTCCTGCGAACTCTGCCAGCGTCGCGAAGATATCGATATGCGCCGTGAGCTGGTCCACGTCGTGAGGCTTGAGCGTGCCCGGCCAGCGCCAGAACGACGCTGCCCTCGCGCCCCCGGTGTATGGCGTGCCCTTGCCGGTGCGCATGCCGGCGTTGTAGACCCGGAGGCCGGCAGTGCCGCCATTGTCGTTCATGAAGATGACCAGCGTGTCGCGGTCGATGCCCCAGTCCCGGAGATTGTCGAGAAGCCGGCCAATGTTGTCGTCGATGTTGAGGAGCATGCCAAAGAACGCCTGTTCATTGAGCGTGAGGGCCTTTCCATCGAACTTCCTGACATACTCGTCTGGGCAAACCAGCGGCGCGTGCGGAGCGTTCGGCGTGATGTACGCAAAGAACGGCTGCTCACCCTTGATCTGTTCCATCCACTTGATCCCCTGGCCGAAGAAGATGTCGGTGCAGTAACCCTCGGTCTTGACGAACTTCCCGTTGTGGAGAATTGCGGGATTGAAATACTTGTTGTCGGGGGCGTCGCCGCAGCTTCCCGGATAGCTCTGACCAATCCCTCCCGCACCGTGAATGAACATCTCGTCGAAGCCGCGTTTGTCGGGCCAGTGGTCCGGCTCATCCCCCAGGTGCCACTTTCCGAAGATGCCGGTGGTATAGCCACCCGACTTGAGCACCTGGGCGATCGTGGTCGCCTTGAGACTCATGCGCTCCCGCTCCATAATCGTGTGCGTCACGCCGCTCTTGAACTCATGGCGGCCGGTCATGATGGAGCTGCGCGTGGGGGCGCAGGTGGGGCTGACGTGGAAATCGTTGAAGCGCACGCCCTCATCGTGGAGGCGGTCCATGTTGCATGTCTTGAGGACGGGATTGCCGTGGCACGACATGTCACCAAAGCCCTGGTCATCGGTGAGAATGACAACGATGTTGGGGCGCTTGGCCGAATCAAGGCCGAGCGCGCTTCGCCAGTCTAAAGCCGACGTTGCCACCGCGCTGCCGGCGGCCCGCCGGATGAAATTGCGCCGCGAGATCGGATCGATTGGCATGGATGTTCTCCTCAGTTGGAAAATTTAAATTATCGGGGTCTGACCCCGATAATTTAAAAAATCAGGTCGGAGAGCTGGGCGACTGTGGTGACGGGCTGCAGTTGGACTCCGGGCGCCGGATCGAGCAGCGGGAGGTTCCGTGCCGGCACAATGCACCGCCCGAATCCCATGGCCGCCGCTTCGCGCACGCGCAGATGCACCTGGCTGACCGGCCGGACTTCACCGGACAATCCCAATTCTCCGAACAGGATCGTATCGGCCGCAAGTGCGCGGTTGCGGAAGCTGCTCAGCACGGCCGCGAAAACGGCAAGATCGGACGCCGGTTCGTTGATCTCGAGCCCTCCGGCGGCATTGACATAAATGTCGCAGCCCATCATCGGAATGCCCAGCCTTTTCTCGAGCATGGCGACCAGCAGCGATATCCGGTTGTAATCGACGCCGGTGGAGGTGCGGCGGGCCGTACCGTACTGACTGGCCACGACCAAGGCCTGCACCTCGACCAGGATCGGGCGCGTCCCCTCGAGGGCGCAGGTCACCGCGCTACCCGGCGAGGCGCTTTCCCGGTCGCGCAGGAAGAGATCGGAGGGGTTCCGGACCGGGATCAGCCCCCGGGAGGTCATCTCGAAAATCCCCACTTCGTTCGCGGCGCCGAATCGGTTTTTTACCGCGCGGACGATCCGGTGGTTGTGGTGCCGCTCGCCCTCGAAATAGAGAACGGCATCGACGATGTGTTCAAGCGCTTTCGGGCCGGCAATGGTTCCATCCTTGGTGACATGCCCTATCAGAAAAACCGGGATGTTCCCGCTCTTCGCCAGGGTCAGAAGCTGGGCCGCCACATGGCGCACCTGGCTGATGGTGCCCGGGGCTGAGTCCAGACCTTCGGAAAAGGTCGTCTGGATGGAATCGATCACCAGGTCCGTCGGACGGAGGTCTTCGACGGCGGCGAGGATCTTTTCGAGGCTCGATTCCGCCAGCAGGAAGATCTCCCCGGCGGTGGATGGGGGTTCGCGCATTGGGGACGGAGTCGAGCCCGTAATTTCGGATGTGGCCGGAGCACCCAAACGCTCGGCGCGCATTTTAATCTGCTGCGCCGACTCCTCGCCGGACACGTACAGAACGCGCCGTCCGGATTGCTGGAGATTCCGGGCGATCTGAAGCAGCAGAGTCGACTTTCCCACTCCCGGCTCGCCGCCCAGCAGAACGAGGGAGCCAGGAACGATCCCGCCTCCGAGCACCCGGTCGAACTCGTCGTTGCTGGAGGAAATCCGCGGCGCATCCTCCATAGAGACTTGATCGAGCGGAAGAGGTTTGGCCCCCCGGCTCGATCCGCGTGTCCCTTTGGGGACGACGGACAGCGGCTTTCCTTCCATAAAAGAATTCCAGCTGCCGCAATCCGGACAGCGGCCCAGCCACTTCGCCGAGGAATACCCGCACGATTGGCACTCAAAAACCGAAGGATTCTTCGACATAGGATTCTCGGACAGCTGTGAGTTTATCACGTACTTTAGAAGCAGTACTGTTCACTTTGCGGACCAAATGCCAGGCTCACAAAAAAACCGCCACGAATTCCACGAATTCCACAAATTTCAATTGAACAGAGATGGTGGAATTCGTGGCGATGCTTATAACCCCCCGGCTAAAGCGGCGGCAGGCTGCCGCACTCCATAAGGAGTCGTCCCCAATGTTTCAGCGGCGCCCAGGCCATTTCACTAAATGCAACCGCCGATGAACGCGGATCCATGTCGACAGGGCTGTGCTAAGATGGCCCGCATGAAGACTCCATGCGCATTTTCCATCCTGCTTTTGATGGCACTGACCCTGCAGTCGGCGCCGGCCCCGGCCGCAGTTCCACAGACCGGCGGACACAAGCTGTACGGCGATCTCAGGATCGACGAGAAGGCGCTCGCCGGATCCCAATCGATGACATTTCTCGTGTCGCTGGTCACCATCTCGGGCGGAGGCCTATATGGACCGGGCAATGTGATCGACCGCCAGCAGATTGCGCCGAACGGCCGCTACCAGTTTCTGAGCGTGCCCAACGGAGAATACGAACTCGTCGTCGAGCAAAAAAGCGTCGAGGTTGGACGCATGAGGTTCATCATCCAGGAGCGTCGATTCACGGACATCAAGCGCGACATCACGCTTCAGTGGAACCCCGATTTGGCCAGGAAATCTGCGCCGCCTGCGGCAGGAGGGAAGACAACCTCAGCCGCGGATGCCTACAATCGGCCGCCCGACAACAAGGCGGCCTACGAGAAGGCACAGGACGCGATGAAGAAGAATGCTCTGCCCCAGGCAGCAATCTTCTTCGGCCAGGTGCTGAAGGCGGATCCGAAGGACTTCGAAGCCTGGACCGAACTGGGAACCGTCTATTTCAAACAGGAGAAGCCGGCGGATGCTGAAAAGGCCTACCAGAAAGCACTGGACGAGCGGCCCGCCTTTCTCCCGGCGCTCCTGAATCTCGGCAAACTCCGTCTGGACCAGAAGAATCCGGACGGCGCCGTCGAGATATTCACCCGGGCCGCACAGGCCCAGCCCGGCTCCGCCGACGCTCAGTACTTTCTCGGCGAATCCTACCTGCAGATCAAGAAGGGTTCCAAGGCGGTGGGGTGCTTGAATGAAGCTGTCCGTCTCGATCCCGTGGGGAAAGCGGATGCCCACCTGCGATTGGCTGTGCTCTACAATGCTGCCGGAATGAAGGACAAGGCGGTTGCGGAGTACGAACAGTTCATCGCCAAAAGGCCCGATCATCCGGAAAGAAAGAAGATCGAGCAATACATCCGCGACAACAAAAAGCCCTGACTGCCGCGCCCTTACGGTCGCGGCTAAGTGGCGCATGCCGAAATAGAGCCGCGCGCGTCAGCAAGCGGCGGGAAATGCCGCCGGAACAGGGAGGAGATGCCGGGGACACCGGATGAGTGGTGTCCCCGGCATCGGGTAACGGCTAGAACTCGTAGCGGAAACCGAACTGCATGACCCGGGGCGTTCCCTGAATGGAGGAGATACGGCCGAAATCTTGTGCCGGCGTGCTCAGCTGCGGGTCGATGTTCAACCCCATGCCGGCGCGAGTCCGGTTGGGACCGGCCAACCGCTGGGTATTGGTGGCATTGAACACTTCCCAGCGGAACTGGAGGCTGTGCCTTTCCTTGATCCTGACGGATTTGGCCAGACCCATGTCCAGCGAGATGTAACTCTGCCGCCGGAAGATGTTCCGGTCTCCCGTTTCGCCGGCCTTGGCGTTGCGGAAGCTCTGATAGGCTGTGGTCGGATCGGCGAAGAAGTTGGGATAGACTCCTGACTTCGTCGGCGCCCCATCGATGGGGCCGAGCCGGACTCCCCAGCTCTGGGCATTCCAGTTGGTCGCCCAGATCTCCGCGTCAAACGGAGCGCCTTCGGGCAGACCCGAGTTCCACCGGAAAATACTGCTCATCTGCCAGCCGCCGACGATGTAATTGAGGACCGGGTGGACGGAATTCATGAACGCCCTGCCACGGCCGAGAGGCAGATCCCAGTACGCATTGACGTTGATGATGTGGGTCATGTCGAAACTGGAGATGCCCCTGTTGTCATCCGGGCGCAGCGAGTTGGTGATAAAACCTGCCGCGGAATAGGTGCCGGCCCGTTCCAGCCCGGAAGCATTGTCGATCGACTTGCTGAACGTGTAGTTCAGATCCATGGTGAGGCTGTTTTTGAACCGCTCGCGGAGGCTGAGCGTCCCGGCATGATAGTCCGAGTAGGCCATCGTGCTCCAGACTTCCAGTGCGGCATACTGCGGCTGGAAGAACATCGCAGGCGACGTTCCCCGGCTGTTCAGCCATTCCTGCAGGTAGGTCCAGTCCGGTGTATCGAGGCCGTCACGCGAGACCCTGCGGTAGATGCGCTGGGTTGCGGTCTGTCCCGAAGCCGCCGCCTTGGCGAACAGGTTTTCGAAATAAGGGATCGGCTGCATATTGGCTATGGTCACGTTCCGATAACGGGCATCAAAGAGAAGACCCGCTGCGGTATACCAATCCATCCCCGATTTCGGATCGGTCAGGTTGTTGAGCTGCATGACGTCACGCTGTGCCAGGAGGTCGCGCGCCATGCGTCCCATGTAAGAGGCTTCGAGTGTCAGGCCGTACTTGAACTCGCGCCCGAAAGAAAAGTTCCAGGAGTAGTTCACCGGGGTGGTGAGCTTGTCGTCCAGCGTGGCTTCGATGCGCTCGGCGCCGTCCGCCGGCTGCGAGAGCGGGAAGACCAGCTTGGTTGGAATTGTGATTCCCGGCAGGGTCCGGATCGCCTGGTTAAATCCGGTGAACAGGGGCGCGGGGTGATTGGTGACGTTGTAGGTGTTCGCCGCAATGACCTGGGAAGAGGAGAAACCCAGGGTGTTGTTCAGGTCGAAGGAGACGGCGAGCGCGCTGCCGACGCGGTCGTAGGCCATGGCGAAGCCGCCGCGGAATACCGACTTCTGACCGGTTCCGAAGATCGCCTGCAGGAACTTCTTGTCGAAATTCGGCGTCCACGCGAAAGCGGCGCGGGGGGCAAAATTGTTCTTGTCCCAGCCATACAGTCCCGGCTTCCCATTCACCGGTCCCGCCTTGTCGACGGTGATGGAATCGTTATAAGGGATGCCCAGTTTTGCCGAAGCCACTCTCTTGTCGAAGTAGTCGGACAGGCTCACGGTGGGCTTCACTTCGAGCCCGTTCGCCTCATAGACCGGTTTGTTCACGCCGTAGCGCAAGCCCAGGGTGAGCGTAAAGTCACGCCGGACCCGCCACACATCCTGTGCATAGAATTCGTATTCCTCGGTCGAGAAATTCCGCGCATTTCCGGTGCCCGCCGGCAGAAGGCTCCCGTCGGCGCCGAAGTTGAAATTACCTGCATACTGGGAATAGCGCCCGATCACTGCGCACAGGGCGGCCTGAAGATTGGACTTGCTGCCCGAGACATCGGTAATCGGGTCGGTCAGGACGGCTCCCGAGGCCTCGTAGAACGAAGGGTTGGTAACGGCCGAGTCATACGCGTTGGCATAGGAAACTCTCTGGTTGCGGATGAGACGGATGTTCGTCCCGAACTGCCAGGTGTGATTCCCCTTCACCCAGGCGACGTCGTCCACGATATTCCATGATGGCGTCATGCGGTTCAGGGTGCGCACGTCGTTTTTGGGGTACCAGACGAAACGGAAATTGATCGCGTTGGCGGAATTGTCGCCCTGCTGCGAAAAGGCTTCACGCGTCAGGCCGAAGCGGAACGTGTTCACCAGCTTGTTGGTGACGGTCCAGGTGTGCTGGATGGCATAGCCTATGGGGTGGCTCCAGCGGTTGGTGCCCGGGGTGTCCGGGAAGGCCGACACGCCGGTCTCCACGTCGCTCTGGTAGTTGCCGCGCAGCAGCAGAGTGTGGCGCGCATCCCGCGTAAGGTTGAAATTGAGAGTCGCCGTGTGCGCGTTGTATCTCAGCGGGGTCGGCGCGTTGAAGCGAAATCCACCGATATTGAGACCGTCGCCGACACCTAAGTCATTTGCGGGATACCGTTGCGCCGCAGATGCCAGAGCCGAGATCGCGGTGGGATTGGTTCCGACGGGGTACAACTTGTTCATGTCGGCGGTCGTCAGGGTCGTGATGCCGCCCGCGGTATTCGCGTATTTCACGATGCCCTGGCCCAGGCTGGCGAGAGGCACATACGCGGGACCGACGATGGTTTCCCTGTCGTCCTTGCGGCCTTCATAGTTGTAGAAGAAGAATGCCCGGTCCTTGATGATCGGGCCTCCGATCGAGCCGCCGAAGAGATCGCGCCTGAGTTCCGGGCGCGGCTGGCCGGTGCGGTTGTTGAAGAAATCGTTCGCCGTTCCGTCCGTCGTGCGGAAAGCCCAGTAAAGAGATCCGTGAAAATCGTTGGAACCGGTGCGCGAAATCAGCGAGACCTGCCCGCCGGAGGAGCGCCCCTGCGCGGCTGTCGGGGTGGCGGTCGTCACCTTGAATTCCTGAACCGAATCGGGCGTTACGCGCAAAACGGTGGTGAACGCCTCGCCGGTCTGCTGCTCGTTGACGTCGATCCCATCCAGCGTCAGGTTCGACTGGTCGCTGCGCGCGCCGCTGACGTAACCATCCTGGGTTACCGCGGGCTGAAGGCTGAGCAGCGCTGCAACGTTCCGGTCCGCCAAGGGCAGCTGCCGGATGCGCAGGCCTTCGAAGGCGTTGCCAATCGCGGCGTCCTGAGTATTCAGTTTCATGGCCCCGGCCTCGACCGTTACCGTTTCGGAGATCTGGCCGACCTCCAGCTTGAGGTCGAGCGTCGCGGGCGTATCGACCTGCAAAGCGAGGTCTTCCTTTACTGCCGTTTTGAAGCCTTTCAGCTCCGCCTTGATTTTGTAAACGCCCGGGGGCAGCTGCACGAAGCGGTACATCCCGACATCGTTGGTGACTGCTGCGCGCTCGGCGCCAGTCACGCTGGTGAGCGTGATGGAAACTCCTGGAACCACAGCGCCCGTGTTATCGGCGACCTTGCCTGAAAGCGAGGTGACCTGAGCGCTTGCCGGCAGGGAGACTAGAAGCAAGACGGCCGCAAGGAATACCAAATGCGGCAGCTTTGAAAAGACAAAGTTCCGATCCATAGAGACTCCTCAAAGGTAAATCGAATTGGCTTACTTCAATCCGATCCGATGTCGTTCAGATCCGCTGGCGCTCGCCCATGGGAGGCGGCGAAAACTGCGTCTCGGACCCATGAATACACCACCCGCTTTGCCGCTTGGTCAGGGACTAGTACGGAGACGGGCCGACTGCTATTTTTTTATTTCTTTCTTGCCAGATGATTTGCATTGTAATAAAGCATGGCCTCAATGCAACTGAATTCTACGGGTGAATTAATTCCGTGTGCTCGAGGATGAGCCGATGGGGGGGCGGAACTCGAGTAAAAATGCGGGGGACGCGCGGCGAGATGCCGCACAGGACTTCGTAGGGGATGGTTTCGAGGAGGTCGGCCCAGATTGCCGCGTCCATGCGACACTCCGGCGTCGATCCCAGCAGGATAGCCTCATCCTCTTCGCGCACTCCGGGCAGGTCCGTGATATCCACCACGATCGTGTCCATCGAGACCGCGCCCAGCACTTTCGCCCAGCGGCCGCCGACGATCACCCGGCCGAGGCACGAGAGCCTGCGGTTGTATCCGTCGGCGTATCCGACGGGGAGGGTCGCGGCGCGCGTGTCGCGCGCAGCGACGAAGCGCCGGTTATAACCGGCGGACTCTCCCGCCCGGATGGTGTGGATGCGTCCGATGCGGCTCTTCAGAGTGAGAACGGGCTTGAAATCGAGGCGGCATCGCTCCGGCGCCGGCGGGTATCCGTACAGCGCAATGCCCGGCCGTGCGCTGCTCGCCCTGAGCGCAGGGCAGTAAAGGAGGCCGCCGCTGTTGGCAAAATGGACTTCTCCGGGGTCCATGCCCGAGCTCCTCATATTATCGAGCGCGTGATGGAACCGGCGGATCTGCTCACACGTGTAATCGGTGTCTTCATCCTCGGCACACGCCAAATGGGAGAAAACTCCGGTCACTTCAAGCGCGGGCGAATTTTGCAGGGACTCCAGCAGCTCATCCATCGCATCCCAGGCCACGCCGAGGCGACTCATGCCGGTATCGACCTTGATGTGGGTGCGAACCGGCGCCGGTGCGGAGCGCGCTTCCCGATCGAGGCGCCGAACGCCTTCAGCCGAGTAGACGGTGGCCGTGAGGCGATGCCGCACCAGCTCCGCCTCCTGGCCGGGCCAAGCGCCTTCGAGTACCAGTATCTCCTCACGGACTCCGGCCTCGCGCAGTTCCACGCCCTCTTCCACGAGGGCCACCGCAAACGCCGTCGCGCCCGCAGCTGACAACGCGCGGGCGACAGGCACGGCCCCGTGGCCATACGCGTTGGCCTTAACAACCGGAATGAGCCTCGGTGATCTCATTGCGGATTTTGGATTGCGGATTGCGGATTGTCCTTCATTGTTCAATCCGAAATCCGCAATCCGCAATCCGAAATCGTGTGCGCCCGGGACAAGCAGCTCCCGCAGAATTCCATAGTTGTGGGTGAGGGCGCCGAGGTCGACTTCAGCCCACGTCGGCCGCTTGACGGCCGAGTGGGCAGTGGGCAGTGGGCAGTGGGCAGAAAGGTCTTTTGTTTTCCTTCGCATTTGATGCCTGGCCGTTTCAAGTGATCTTCTGCCTGCTGCACACTGCCCACTGCGAACTAATTTTGTTCCTGCCAGAGATTGGCGAACTTGGTGTACTGCTTGAGGAAGGCCAGCTGGAAAGATCCTGTGGGTCCGTTGCGCTGTTTGCCGACGATAAGCTCGGCGATGCCGGCGTTTTCCTCCGTGGGGTTGTGAATCTCCTCGCGGTAAATGAAAAGCACCACGTCGGCATCCTGCTCGATGGAGCCGGACTCCCTCAAATCCGAAAGCTGGGGGCGATGGTCCCCGCGCCGCGCTTCGACGGCCCGGCTGAGCTGGGAGATGGCGACCACCGGAAGGTGAAGCTCCTTGGCGACTGCCTTGAGGCCGCGCGAGATCTGGGATATTTCCTGCGTGCGGTTCTCGACGCGCTGGCTGGAGCCGGTCATGAGCTGCAGGTAGTCGACGATCACCAGATCCAGCCCGTGCTCCTGCTTCAGGCGGCGTGTCTTCGATCTCACTTCGGTGACCGAGATGCTGGCGCTGTCGTCGATGAAAACTCTCGTCTGCGACAGGGCGCCGGCGGCGCGGCCCAGCTTCGCCCAATCCTCCTTGTTCAAGTAACCGGTATTGATCTTCTGCGAGTCGATCTCGGCTTCGGCGCAGAGCAGGCGCTTGACCAGCTGCTCCCTGCTCATTTCCAGGCTGAAGATGCCCACGACCTGCCGCTTCTTTATGGCGACATGCTGGGCGATGTTGAGGCAGAGGCTGGTTTTGCCGAGCGAGGGGCGCGCGGCCACGATGATCAGGTCGGAGGGCTGGAAGCCCGCGGTCATTTTGTCGAGATCCGTGAATCCGGTTTCGACGCCGGTCACGAGGGTCTTGCGGTTGGCGACTTCCTCGATCTGCTTGTAGACGACGCTGACCAGCGGATCAATCGCCATGAACCCGCCGCGAAACTGCTGGCTCGCCAGTTCAAAGATCGCCTTCTCGACGGTGCCCAGGAGATCCACGGCCGTCTCTTCGGACTGGTAGCTGCGCATCATAATCTCGTTCGAGATCTGAATCAGGCGGCGGAGCGTCGCCTTCTCCTTCACGATCTGCGCGTAGTGCTCGATGTTGACGGCCCGCGGCAGCCCGTCGGTCAGGCTTGCCAGATAGGCGGGGCCGCCCGCGCTCTCAAGTTCCTCGAAGCGCTGGAGTTCATCTTTCAGCGTGATGATGTCGATGGCGCGCGCGTTCGCGGTGAGCGCCGTCATCTTCCTGAAGATCCTGCGGTGGCTTTCGAGGTAGAAATCCTCGGCCTTCAGGGATTCGAGGACGGTGTAAATGGCCTTGTCGTCGAGGAGGATCGCGCCGAGGATGGAGCGCTCGGCTTCCAGGTTGTTCGGGAGAGTTTTGTCGAGACTGATATCGGTGGCCATGGGCAATCAGCCTCTCTTTTTACCACCAAGCCACCAAGACACAAAAAACTTGGTGTCTTAGTGGTAATTGGCTGCAATCAGGCGGTTTCGGGTTCCGCTTCCACAACAACCTTGATGGGAACGGTGACCTCGCGGTGCAGGCGGATCGGCACCTGGTACTCGCCGATGGTTTTGATGGGCTCATCCAGCTGGATCTTGCGCTTATCCACTACGATTTTGTGGGCTGCCAGACCGTCCGCGATGTCGATCGCGGTGACCGAACCATAGAGCGCACCGCCCTCGCCCGTCTTCTGCCGGATGGTGATCGCGAGCTTGACAATCTCCTTGGCGACCAGACCGGCAGCCTGCTTGTCGCGCTGGTCCCGGCGCGCCTGGGCCAGCCGCTCGATTTCCATGACCTTGAGATTGCCGGGCGTTGCCTCAAGGGCGATTTTCTTGGGGATAAGATAATTCCGCCCGTACCCGGGCACCACCTTGACCACGTCCCCGGCCTTGCCCAGTTTCTCGACATCCTGCTTCAAAATAACCTTCATGACTCACCCTCTCTGATGATGGAACTCAGTCTGCGACGAATGGGATGATGGCCAGGTGCCTCGCCCGCTTGATTGCATCGGACAGTTGACGCTGATGCGTCGAGCAGACCCCGCTGATCCTGCGCGGAAGAATCTTGCCGCGCTCGGGATTGAAGTGCGAGAGCAGCTTCCCGTCCTTGTAGTCGATGTAGGTGATTTTCTCCGCACAGAACTTGCAGACTCGCTTGCGCCGAATGGAAAATCTTTTTCGCTCAACCATGACTTGTGACCTTCCTATGCTTAAGGGCGCCGGGCGCAGCATCGGCTCTGGGCCATAGATGCCGCTTTGGCCGCCCGTCCTCCGTTAAATGGATGCGGCTTCCGGCTCCGCGCTCCCCGCCGGCGCAGGAGCTTTGCGGCTGGACGACTTGCGCTGCCGGTTGGCTTTCAGCTTCTCGGAGCGCTTCAAATCCTCGTCGATGCGCACCGACAGGAAGCGGATGATGTAATCCGTAACCCTGAAGCGGCGCTCGAGCTCCGCGATGGCGGCGCCGTCGCCTTCGATGGTCAAAACGACATAATAGGCATCGCGGTACTTCTTGATCTTGTATGCCAGGGAGCGCTTGCCCCAGTTGTCCACCTTCAGGATTTTGCCGTTTCTGCCCTCGACCACACCCTGAACGTGAGCGATGAATGCATCAAGCTCCTCGGTGGTGATCGTAGGAGCGGCGACGAAAACTACCTCATAAGTTCTCACAGATTTATCTCCTTTTACTCCTTCACGCGTTGTATGCAGACATGGCCTTGGTTACGCCGTCACTCAAAATAATTTTTACGACCTCACCGGCCCTTCGAATCATGTCGCTCAAATCCGCCTCCCGCCCCGGCGGGAAATCGGACAGCACGAACTCCGCTTTATCGACCGGCGCATTCTCCTCGCCGATGCCGAGCCTGACCCGGGGGAACTCCTCGCTCTCCACCGCCCGGATGATCGATTCCAGGCCGTGATGCCCTCCTGCGGATCCCCGGGGCCGCACCCGGATCCTGCCGAACGGCAGGTTGAAGTCGTCCACGATCAGCAGTGCGTGCTGAAGGGGCACATCGTGCTCCGACAGCAGCAGGCTCACGGCCAGCCCGGACAAATTCATATACGTCAGCGGCTTTGCCAGCAGTGCCGGATGGCCGGCGATGGCGGCGCGGCATATCAGGGAGCGGGAGCGGTTCGACCACTGCTCGATACCGGCCGCGCGGGCAAGAGCGTCTATAACCATGAAGCCCGCATTGTGCCGTGTCCCGATGTATCGCTCCCCGGGATTGCCGAGCCCGATAATCAGCTTCGTAGTCAGCCCTTCCATAACGTGCGCCCTGCAGGGGCGCCGGAGAGTAGCCCCGGGCTACTCTCCGGCGCCCCCTCCGGCAGATGCTCTGATCCAAGAGAGCCGGAAAGACAGGGTTTGCATCAGTCTGTAACGGCCGCCGCTACTTGGTCTCGGGTTTTGCCGCTTTGCCCTTTTCGCCTTTTTCACCTTCCTCTTCGCCTTCCTCAGCCGTCTTGCCCTTCTTGATAACCTCGGGCTCGGCCGTCTCGACCGGCGCTTCCACAGCAACCTCTTCCTTCAGCGGGGGCACGATGGTGACGATGACCACATCGGGATCCGTGAGAATCTTGACCTTGGGATCCGTGGGCAGGCTCTTCACACGGATGTTGTCGTTGATCTTGAGTCCGGTGATGTCGACCTTGATCGATTCCGGAATGTCGCCGGGCAAGCACTCGATCTCGATCTCGCGCGTGACGATATCCATCAAGCCGCCGAGTTTCACGCCCTCGGACTCGCCGATGATTTCGACCGGCACGGTGAGCTCGAGAGCTTTATCCATCGCGATCTGCAGAAAGTCGGCGTGGATCAAATTGCCCCGGACAGGATCCAGCTGGTAATCCTTCACCATGGCGTTGGTCTGGGACCCGCCGTCGACGCTTACGGCGAAGATGGTGTTGCGTCCGCTGTCGGAATACAGGATCTCCTTCACAACCTCCGGATCCACCGTGAGGGGCAGGGGCTCCGTTCCCTGTCCGTAAAGAACCGCCGGGATCCTGCCGGCGTACCGCAGCCGGCGATTGACGTTTTTCCCGCCCGGCTTGCGGCTTTCAGTTTGGATAACGATCTGTGCCATGAAATTGCAGCTCCTTCCTTATACAAATAGATTGCTGACGCTCGACTCGTCGTGGATGCTCCGGATAGCTTTGGCCAGCAGTCCGGCGACACTCAGGAACGTCATGTTGGGGAGAATTCGGGATTTGGGTACAGGCACCGTATTGGTCACGATAATCTCATCCAGCGGCGCGCTGCTCAGCCTCTCGATGGCGGGCCCGCTCAGGACCGGGTGGGTCGCGCAGGCGAGGATCCGATTCGCTTTTTTTTTCTTCAATGCGTGGACCGTGTTGACCAGGGTGCCCGCGGTGTCGATCATGTCGTCGCAGATGAGCACGTTTCTTCCGCCCACATGGCCGATGACATGCATGACTTCCGCCCTATTGGGGGAGACGCGCCGCTTGTCGACCACCGCCAGTTCCGCGCCCAGCCGCTTCGCAAATGCCCGGGCGCGCTCGACACCGCCCGCGTCCGGCGACACCAGCGTCAGGTCGCGGATCTTGAGCTTCTGCAGGTACTGGATGAGCACCGGCGCCGCGAACAGATGGTCCACGGGAATGTCGAAGAATCCCTGGATCTGGCCCGCGTGCAGGTCCATCGTCAGGACGCGGCTCGCCCCGGCCGCCGTGATCAGGTCCGCCACCAGCTTCGATGAAATCGGGACGCGCGGCTTGTCCTTGCGATCCTGGCGCGCATATCCGTAGTAAGGCACCACCGCCGTGATTCTCGCCGCGGAGGAGCGCTTGAACGCGTCGATCATCAGCAACAGCTCCATCAGGTTGTTGTTCACGGGCGAGCAGGTGGGCTGGATCACGAAAACGTCCCGGCCCCGGACGTTCTCCATGATCTGCAGATAATATTCACCATCACAGAAAGTGGTGAGGTTCGCCTTTCCCAGAGGAATCTTCAAATGACGGCAGATCTCCTCTGCGAGGGGTTTATTGGCATTTCCCGAAAAAACCTTCAGTTCCGTGCCTGACGTCCGGCGATATGCGCTCATGATGAAAATGCCCTATTTGTGCTGACGGAACAATCTGGCTGGGGCGGGAGGATTCGAACCTCCGAATGCAGGTTCCAAAGACCTGTGTCTTACCGCTTGACGACGCCCCAGCACAACTCGATTTCGGATTGCGGATTGCGGATTGCGGAGTGAAATGCCAAGCCGCGTCGCTCTTCAGTCAATCCGCAATCCGCATTCCACAATCTGCAATTGGAGGGTCCGGCGGCTACCCCCACAGGCGTTGGAGGTATTCAGCGCGAGAAAGGGTCTTCGCCGGAAACGCCCGCCAGGTTTCTCGGCAAACCGCCCGGGAAGCCGCGAGAGTTGACTCCTCATCCAAGAAGAATCCGAAGACAGATGATCCGCTGCCGGACAGCAATGAAGCCATCGCTCCACGGCTGGTCAGGAAAGCTTTCGCCTCGCTGATCGCCGGATAGGCAGGGAGGATCGAAGTCTCGAAATCGTTAAAGATCCTGGTCAGGCATTCCGGGTCTCCCGGAAGCCGACTGCAGAAACGTTGAATTCTAGGTGCCGCATCGCGGGAAGTCAATGCCAAATTCAGCGATTGGTAGGCTTCAGCGGTGGATACGTGAATCCCGGGATAAATAACCAGCAGGTGGGACGCCGGTATTTCGGGGAGCGGATAGATCTCTTCGCCCCTTCCCACTCCAAGGGCGGTCCCCCCGTGCAGGAAGAAAGGGACATCGGAGCCCAGGCTTGCGGCCAGAGCCGTCAGGTCGGCTTCCGCCGGCCGGACCCCCCAGAACCGAGCCAGTCCGAGCAGCGTGGCGGCCGCATTGCTGCTCCCGCCGCCCAATCCCGCTCCAAGGGGGATGTTCTTGCGCAGAACCATGTGCGCGCCCCGCGCGGGGGAAACCAGTTTTGCGAGCCCCATGGCGGCTTTCCAAACCAGGTTCGACTCTGCCGGGACATCGGACAGACCGGCGCATTCCAGGCGCAAATCGCTCGAGGGCCGGAATTCGAGCTCGTCGTGCAGATCGATGCTCTGGAAAATATTCCGGATCTCGTGATAACCATCCGGGCGCCGCCCGAGGACCGCAAGCGCAAGATTGATTTTGGCAAAGGATCTTACCAGCAGGGCGGATGCTTGTCGTATAGGCAAGGTTGTTCCAAGAGTCTGGCACAAATCACACGAATCGCTCCCTTCCGGATTCCTGCGTGTCGGTGCAATCGGTGGCCGATGTTTTATGGATGGCGCTTTTGCTTACGGAGCGATTCTTCGATCTTCTCGAGCTTTTCCCGCACCTTCTGTGCGTCTTCCTGTTCCCCCGCTCCAGTGTTGAGGGATTTGCTCCAGAAATCCCGGGCCTTTTCGAGAGCGCCGGCCTTGAAATAAAGATCCCCGAGGTGATCGTGAATCACAGGATCGTTCTTGACCAGCTCGACGGCCTGCAGGAGGTATTTCTCGGCCTTTTCGAGATCGTTGAGCTTGAAGAAGGCCCATCCCAGGGAGTCGAGATAGGCGCCATTGTTGGGATCGATGGCCAGCGCCTCTTCGACATACTTGACCGCTTCCTGAAGACGGATGCCGCGGTCCGCGAGCATGTATCCGATGTAATTCAGGACTACGGCGTTTTTGGGGTTGTCCTTGAGGACCTCCTTGAAAATCGACTCCGCCTTGTCGAAATCCTTCTGGCGCTCGTAGATCGTGGCCAGCTGGAACTTCAGGCGCTCGCTGTCGAGCTTGCGGTCTTCGGCGCGCTGCAGGATCTTTTCCGCGTCGGCATATTTTTTTCCCTGCAGGTAAATCTGGCTGAGGTTCACGTAGATGTCGACGTTCGAAGGATCCGCCTGCAGCATTTTCTGCAGGATCTCCGCGCCCTCCTTGGTCTTTCCCGCGTCGCCCAGCGTGCGCGCGTAGACCAGCCCGATGTTGGTCTCGCCGGGATGCTTTTCAAACTGCTGCTTCCCCATGGCCAGGGCCTTGTCGAGCTGCTTGTTGAGCCGGTAGGCGTTGATCAGCAGGAACACCAGACGCGGATTGGGATCGGTGTCGTTCTTGAGCAGGCTCTCGTAGAGCGCGATCGCCTTGCCATGCTCCCCCATGTCCTGGTAGGCGGTGGCCAGATGCTGCTGAAACACCAGGCGGTTCGCAAAGACTTCTTCGGTTCCGCCCTTGGTCTGGTCGAGCAGCTCGGCAAAAATCCGGGCCGCTTCGGCGGGATTCCCCGCCTGCTCGTTGGCGGAGCCGAGGTAAAACTTTGCCTCGGGATTGTCGGGGGCATCTTCCAGCACGAGTTTCAGGATTTCGATCGCCCGCGCATACTGCCTCGAACCGATCAGGGCGCGGCCGAGCAGGACCTGCGTGTCCACGTCTCCCGGCGTTTCCTTGCGCAGTTCCTCGAGCAGGCGCACGGCTTCATCAAACTCGCCCGCATCCAGCAGCGAGGAGGCAAGCTGCCGCTTTACGGCGGGGTTTTCGCCGGACAGCGTGAGAATCTTCCGGTAGAGCGGGATGGCTTCCTTCTCGCGGTTCAGCTTCGTCAAAAGGTTCGCGAGCATCATCATGCTCTTCGCGGACTCCGGCTGAGTCTGGATAGCCTTGTTCAAATACTCGACGGCCTTGTCGTGATTGGCGTTTTTTTCATAATACTCGGCGATGGCCGAATATCCGGCGTCGACGCCCGGGGGGACGAGCGACTGATATTGTTCGTACGCCTGTATCCCCTTCTCCGGCTCCCCCAGCTCCATGTAGGCCTGGCCCAGGGCGAAATACGATCGCTCGTCGGACGGATCGTTCTCGCGCATGCTCTCCAGCTCGCGCACCGCCTTCTTGAGCGATTCCTTGATGCTCGATCGATCGCGGCCCTGGGTCTTGAAATAGAGCATCGCCAGCACCCAGTGCGGTTCGGGATTCTTCGGATCCAGGCGCGCGGCTTCCTGGGCCTCGACTAACGCCTCGCGCGAGTTGCCGGATTTGTCGAGCAGGGAAGCCAGATCGAGTCGTACCCAGGCGCTGCTCTCGTTATATTTCAGCGCGTTGCGCATCTCCGTGAGCGCCCGGTCGAGATCGTCGGTGTCCTCGAGCCACTTCGAGAGCAGATAATGATAGTAGCTCTTGGCCCGATCCTGCGGAACCTTGACCCGAAGCTCTTTATCGATATCGATGGGAGCTCCGC
>Ga0315273_10000569_pt1 | contig 39469 bp, 23 predicted proteins | sample YL17G02_0_MG_FD_205753 | JGI IMG/M metagenome (GOLD analysis project Ga0315273, IMG submission 205753) | Sediment microbial communities from Yellowstone Lake, YNP, Wyoming, USA - YL17G02_0 | ecosystem: Environmental > Aquatic > Freshwater > Lake > Sediment | place: USA: Wyoming | collected...
TACGATGTCGATGGCGCGGGCAACACGCTGACCGATGGCAACCTCATGACTCCCGTGCTCGTCGGCGATTGGGGCAACCATCGTCCGGTGGCTCACATCGAGAAGGCCGGCGAGGGCGAGATGTGGTTGTACAGCACCTTCAACCCGGCCAGCAACGACACCCGCCTGCTGGCTTGGATCGTGACCGGCGGCACGCTCCTCGGGATGGATGACAGCGCTCTCGGCGCGACGGCGTATCAGTGGCTCGCCAGCGGCAAGAGTCCCGTGATCGCCCAGCAGCACCTGGAGAGCGTGATCGTGAAGGATGGCGCCACGCTGGCGTGGCGCGGGCAGCAGGGCTTCCTGCCGGCCAGCGCCTACGGCGGTCTGCCGACCGGCGAAGGCAAGGGCTTCGGCCCCGGCGACTTCGTCCTCCAGGACAATGCCACGCTGACCAACTCGGACGCCCCGCTCACCCTCGGCATGCAGGGCCTGGGCCAGACGTACCTCGCCTACCCGACGATCAAGAGCACCGGCGCGATCCCGAACGTCGCCATCAAGGGCGACGTGAACTTCCGTAGCGGTATCGCAATCGACCCCGTGTCTCTGCCGGGCGGCCTGACCGACATGACGGTCAGCGGCAACGTGAAGTTCTCCAACGACCTGCCGGGCGCGATCGGGACGGACGTGATCCGCTACCTGACGCACACGAGCGGCACGACGACGATCATGAGCAACCAGACGAAACTCCAGACGCTGACGGTTGAGACGGGGTCGGTGGAACTCGCCCCGGCCGGCACGATCGCCGTCGGCGCCGTCGCCAGCACGGTCGACCTGTCGACGGCCGGCAACCTGCGGGCCAAGTCCGGCACGACCGACATGTCGAACGCCATGATCGTCAGCTCCGCCCCGGCGGCGTCCATGCAGGCCGGTCTGAAGGGCGAGTACTACAGCACGGTCGGTCGCCCGGACGCGGACGGCCCCGGCGGCGGCCTCTCGTCGATCGCCTACATGGATCGGTATTCCCCCGGCGGGGCGAACTACGACCCCGCCATGTACCAGTGGGGCATCCTGCGGGCCGGCGAGCCGATCGACTTCCCGGGCGGCACCACCCAGTGGTTGGATCCCGGCAACATATTTGTGTATGCCGACGCCACCCGGGTGCTCGACCACCTTGGCAACCCGGTGGTCCAGGGTGCTGCGCAGGGCGGCGTCCCCGGATCGGACAACGTTGCGGCCCGCTGGACCGGCTGGATTGACATCCCGGCCGCCGGCAACTACGTCTTCCGGACATCCAGCGACGATGGCACCAGGATCTGGGTTGACGGCGCCTTGGTGGCCGATAGGGACCTCCTGACGGGCTTCGGCGATACGACGGGCGCCCCTGTGGCTTTGACCGCCGGCTTGCATCAGTTTGCGGCGGGCTTCTATGAGCGCGGCGGCGGGGCTGGCGTCGAGATGCGGTGGGATACCGGGAGCGGCTTCACCCTGATCCCCGGGAGCGTCTTCCGCACCGGCTCCCCTGTCTACGGTGTTATCAGCGTCGACGCCGGCGCCACCCTGAAGGCCCGCGGCTTCCAGGGCGTCAACGTCGTCGACCTCAAGGGCGTCATGTCGATCGGCCAGGATGGTTCCACCAGCACTACCCGCGAGCTCAAGCTGGCCCAGTCCGGCGGCCTCGCGACGGCCAAGCTCGATATCACCAACGGCTCGCTCGTGGTCGATTACACCGGCAAGACGAACCCGTACGCCAGCATCCAGCAGTGGGTCCAGCAGGCATGGAACAACGACGCATGGGACGGCAACGGCATCACGTCGAGCACGGCGGCGCTCGACCCGGTCCTCTACGGCATCGCGGTCGCCGACAACAACAGCCCGAACATGCTGCTGCCCTACGGCGACGGCTCCTCGGCTCCGCTGTTCGGCAACGTTACGCCGGTGGCGGTGAATCCGGAGTCGGTCCTCGTGAAGATGACCTACCGCGGCGATATCAACCTGGACGGCATCGTGGACGACCTCGACGTCGCCCTGCTCGGCCTGTTCTACGACGGCGGCGCGGTCGGTGGCAAGGGCTGGTTCGAGGGCGACGTTTACAACCAGGACGGCCTCTGCGATGACCTCGACGTGGCCATTGTGGGCCTGACGTATGGGCAAGGCTGGGGCAGCCCGCTCAGTTCAAGCCCGGTGGGCGCGGTGCCGGAACCGGCCACGCTGGCCCTCCTGGCCCTCGGCGGCCTGGCGACCCTGGTCGCCCGGCGTCGGGGCAAGTAAGGTCTGCGGCCGGACGCGGGTTCGGCCGCCGAAGGACAACACGAAAGGCCGCCCCTTCGGGGGCGGCCTTTTTGTTTGCGGACTCGGGCTCCGGAAATGCTTCGGGCGGCGTCACACCTCCATGCCCGGTGGCCGTTCCTTCGGCGTCCGCGGATGACGAACGTCGCGGCCCTGGATCATGTAGATCACGTCCTCCGCGATGTTGGTCGCGTGGTCCGCAATGCGCTCCAGGTGCCGCGAGATGAAGATCAGCGCCAGCGCCCGCTCGATGGTTCGCGGGTCCGCGATCATGTAGGTCAGCAGTTCCCTCAGGACCTGGTCCTTCAGGGCGTCCACCTGGTCGTCGGTCATGATGACCGACTGGGCCAGCAGCGGGTCGCCGACGACAAACGCCTCGAGGCTCTCGCGGACCATCTTCCGCGCCAGGTCCGCCATGCGCGGGATGTCCATCAGCGGCTTCAACGGCGGCTGCTCGGCCAGCACGCGCACGTTCTCGGTGATGTTGATCGCCAGGTCGCCGATCCGCTCGAGGTCGCCGTTGATCTTGGTGGCCGCCACGATGAACCTCAGGTCGCTCGCCACGGGCTGGCGCGTGGCCAGGAGCGTCAGGGCGGCCTCGTCGATCTCAATCTGGAGCCGGTTCAGCTCCTCCTCGTATTCCGGGACCTTCCCGGCCGGCCGCTCGTCGCGGTTCACCAGCGCGCCGATGGTCTTGTCGATCATGGTCTCGGCGAGCGCGGCCATGTGGATGAGCTTTCGCTTGAGCTCATCGAGTTCCTTGTCGAACTTCCGGGTCTGCGTCTCCACGTGGCTCCTCCCGCCCGGGGCCTTCGCCCCTTTAGGTGATGCGGCCGCCTTCCGCTCCGGCAAGCCCGGAGCGGGCCGTGCGGCGGTCCTCTAGCCGTAGCGGCCGGTAACGTAGTCCTCCGTCCGCTTGTCCGACGGGTTGGTGAAGATCGTCGGCGTCGGCCCGAACTCGACCAGCTCCCCCAGGAGCATGAAGCCCGTCTCCGTCGAGACCCGGGCCGCCTGCTGCATGTTGTGCGTCACGATGATGATCGTGTATCGCTCGGCGAGACCCCGCATCAACTCCTCGATGTGCTCCGTGGCAATGGGGTCCAGGGCCGAGCACGGCTCGTCCATCAAGAGCACCTCGGGCTCCACCGCCACGAGGCGCGAGATGCACAGGCGCTGCTGCTGCTCGGGCGCCAGATCGATCGCCGGGCCGTGGAGCTTGTCCTTCAGGGCGTCCCACAGCGCCGTCGCCCGCAGGGCGGCCTCAACGGCCTCGTCCACCGCGTCCCCCCCCTGCCGCATCCCGTGTACCCTCAGGCCGTACGCGACGTTCTCGAAGACCGACAGCGGAAACGGGTTGGGCCGCTGAAACACCATGCCCACGCGTTTCCGCAGGAGCGTCAGCGCCATGTCGTCGCCGTAGATGTCCTCGCCGTCCAGGAGGATCCGGCCGCTCGTCCGGACGCCCGCGATCAGCTCGTTCAGGCGGTTGAAGCACCGCAGGAGCGTGGACTTGCCGCAGCCGGAGGGTCCGATGATCGCCGTGATGGCCCTGTCGCGGATGGCGATATGGACATCCTTCAGGGCCTGGAAGCGCCCGTACCAGAGGCTCAATTCCGCGGACTCGATTTTCTCCGCCATCCTCCGCCCGTCCTAGCCAAAGTGCCCCGTGATGTAATCGCCCGTCCGGTGATGCGTCGGGTTGGTGAAGACCTGCGACGTCGGCCCGACCTCCACCAGTTCGCCCATGAGGAAGAAGGCCGTCCGGTCCGACGCCCGGGCCGCCTGCTTCGTGTTGTTGGTCACCAGAACGATCGAGTACTTCGACTTCAGCTCCACCAGGGCGTCCTCGATCTTGGCCGTCGAGATCGGGTCGAGGCCCGAGCACGGCTCGTCCAGCAGCAGCACCTCCGGCTCCAGCGCGAGGACCCGAGCCACGCACATGCGTTGCTGCTGGCCGCCCGAGAGGTTCGTCGCCAGGTCTTCGAGGCGGTCCTTGACCTCGTCCCACAGGAACGCGCTCTTCAGTGCCCCCTCGACCACCGCGTCGAGGCGGTCCCGCCCCGTGACCCCCGCCATCCGCGGCCCGTACGCGATGTTCTCATAAATGGTCCACGGCAGCGGAATCGGGACCGCGTAAACCATGCCGACGCGCCGCCGCAGGACCGCCACGTCCATTTTTCGGTCGTAGATGTCCTGGCCATCGAGCAGGATGCGGCCGGTCTTCGAGAAGGCTGGCGCCAGATCGTTCAGCCGGTTGAGGCTCCTGAGGAAGGTCGTCTTGCCGCCGGACGCCGGGCCGATGATTGCCAGCCGCTCGCAGGCGCAGATCTCGAGGTCGATGTGGCGGAGCACCTCTGTGCCGTCGAACGCGGCGCCGAAGTCCTCGATCCGCATCTTGGCGGGCCGATTCACGGGGCAATAGGCCGACGACGGCGCCGCCGGCTGCCGCCGCATGAGCCACGCGGCGGCTTCTTCCACTTCATGATTGCCTGGAGGCCCCTGGGTCATACCTCACACCACCTTGGCCACAAGCCGCCGCATGAGCCAGTACGCCGACAGGTTGATGAGCAAGATCGCAATAATGAGGATCGACGCCGTCGCGTAGGCGTTCGGCATCGAGAGTCCTTCGCGCGAGAGCACGTAGAAGTGCAGCGCCAGCGTCCGCGACGATTGGAACACCGAATGCGGAAAGCCCAGCGCCGACCCGGCCGTCAGCATCGTGGCCGCCGTCTCGGCGATGCTCCGCCCGATCGCCAGCACGATCCCCGTACAGATGCCCGGCAGGGCCGACCGCAGGACCACGCGCGTCACCATCTGCCAGCGCGTGCTCCCGAGGCCATAGCTGACGTCGCGGTACGACTTCGGCACGGCCCGAATCGCTTCCTCGCTCGTGCGGATGATCGTCGGCAGCACCATGACCGACAGCGTCAGCGCCCCCGACAGGATCGAGAACCCGAGGCCCAGCGTGATCACGAAGAAGACAAACCCGAACAGGCCGAAGATGATCGAGGGAATGCCCGCCAGGCAATCGGCGCCGAACCGGATCACCGCCGTCATCCGCCCCTCCCGCGTGTACTCCGTCAGGTAAATCGCCGTCCCCACGCCGACCGGCGCCGACAGGAGCACAGCCAGCCCGGCCACCCACAGCGAGCCGACGATCATCGGCAGCACGCCCCCCGCGCGGCCCATCGACTCCGGCGGCGTCGTCAGGAACGCCCACGTCACGTGCGGCAGGCCGTTGGCGAGGATGAACGCAATGATGAAAAGAAGCACCCCCAGCGTCATGACGGTCAGGGCCCACATCAGGCCGATGGCCACACGCTGCGTCACGGCGGGCGCGATCCTCATCGGGCGGGCCCCCTTCGGACGCGGTGGCGCGAAACCACCAAGGCGATGCTGTTGAGGATCATGATGATGATGAACAGGACCACCCCCGTGGCGAAGAGCGCCTTGCGATGGTCCCCCGCCGAGTACCCCATCTCCAACGCAATGTTGCTTGTCAACGTGCGGACCGGGTCGAGAATGCTGTGCGGCACGTCGGCCGTGTTGCCCGCCACCATGATGGTGGCCATCGTCTCGCCGATCGCGCGGCCCATGCCCAGGATGACCGCCGCCACGATCCCCGACCGCGCCGCCTTCAGGATCACCCGGTGCGTGGTCTGCCACTCGGTGGCCCCCAGGGCGATGGAGCCCTCGCGGTAGGACCGCGGCACCGCCTGGAGCGCGTCGACCGAAATGCTCGTGATCGTCGGCAAGGCCATCACCCCAAGCACAATCGACGACGCCAGCACCGACAGCCCCGGCCCGCCCAGGTAATCCCGGATAAACGGCACCAGGATCACCACGCCGATGAAGCCGTAGGTCACGGAAGGGATGCCCGCCAGGAGCTCGACGCTCGGTTTGATCACCGCCACGAGGCGCGGCGGGCAGAACTGCGTCAGCAAGACCGCACATCCCAGGCCGAAGCTGAAGCTGATCATCACCGCGCCCACCGTCACCGCCAGCGATCCGACGATCATCGGAAAGATGCCGAACTCGCCTTCCAGCGGGTGCCACTCGCTCGAGAGGATGAAATCCTTGATCCCCACCTTCACAATGATCGGAACGCCTTCCTTGAAGATGAAGGCCGTGATGACGGCCAGCGCCGTAATGGCCGTGAGCGCCAGCGCCGTCAGCATGACGTGGATGGCCTTCTCTTTCATCGCGCCCCCACCAGTCCTTCCTTCGCCAGCATCCGCTGGCCAAGCGGCGAGAGCACGAAATCAATGAACTGCTGGGCCCCGGGGACAGGCGGGCCTTTCGTGATGAAGAGGAACGGCCGCACGAGCGGGTAATGGCCGCTCTGCACCTCGGCCTCGACCGCCGGTACGCCCTCGATCCGAACGGCCTTCAGTTCGTCACCCACCAGGCCCAGCGACATGTAGCCGATCGCGCACGGGTCGTGCTTCGCCAGTTCCTTGACCGACCCGTTGGACTCCTGCGTCAGGGCCTTCCGCGAAATGCGCGCCTTCCTCATGACCATCTTCGTGAAGGCCTCGCGCGTCCCCGACCCCTCCTCGCGGCTGATAATCCGCACCGGCCGGTCGAGGCCGCCCACGTCTTTCCAGTTCGTCACCTGGCCCTCGAAGAGTGACTTCACCTGCGCCAGCGACAGGCTGTCCACCGGGTTCGACGGATGGACCACCACAGCCAGGCCGTCGCGCGCAATCGTGACGGCCGTGAATGTCTCGGCCTCCTCCTTCGTCAGCATGCGAGAGCACATGCCGATCTCGGCAATGCCGATCCCCACCGCCATCACGCCTGCCGTCGATCCGCCGCCCTGCACTTCCACGGCGCTATCCGGGTGCTGGCTGTTGAACTCCTGGGCCAGCATCTCGGCAAACGGCTGAATCGACGTGGAGCCGACCACGTTGATCGCCACGCCGCGCGTGCCTCCCCAGCCGAAACCGAGGAAGACGACGATCAGCACCAACACGCCCAGGATGATGAACCACTTCATGCCTGTCCCTGCCCGAGAGCCGCCAACTCCATCTTAGCAGATCACTCGCCCGCACCGCATCGGCGGCAATCGCTAAACGCGAGCACCCAGTACGATTGTAAAGCGCCGCGCCCGGCCTGCAACCCCTCCGCGGCGGTCTTAGCGCAACTTTAACAATCGCCCACAAGGGCGGGCGGGCTCCCTACAGGACATGCGGCGCGGCCGCCCCTCTCGCAAAGCGTGCCTGGCCGGAGTGCATGAGGAGATATACATCCGCTGATACTCTAGACGGCCTTGCTGGAGGGATACCGGCGCCGACCGCCAGAAGCTCATCAGGTGCGCAACCCCTTGTGGCGCAAAGACTTACGCGGGCTCTTTCTTCGCGACCCGCCCTTTCAAGTCGCCGTCGCCGACATATCCATAAGTGACCACCTCGCCGCCCGGCAGCCACTTGAGCAGGTTGTAGTTCGGGGCGAACGGCCGGTCCTTGGGCTGCTCCTGTTCGTACCGGACCGACCGGGCCTTCGTGCATCGCCCGCGCCCGTCCTTCTCGAGCACCAGCAGGCCGCCGGCGTTGAACTCCGTCGCGCGCAGGGCGTCGTAGCGCGTCCAGCCGAGGCTGTCCCCCTGCCCATCGTAGTGATACACATCCCTCCACAGCTTTGGAACGGAGACATGAGGATCCACGTAGTTTCGCTTCCACGAGCAGTTGACCGCGCCCGGATAGAGCAGCCGGCCGAGGAGGTCGCCGTTGAACTGCACCACGAGCGCCCTCTCGTACGCGGTCAGCCGCTCGGCGGCCGGGGCGGCGCCCGCCCGGAGGGGCTGAAGCTCGAAGCGGTCGCCGACCGGGTCCTTCAGGAGGCCCCACGCGGCAAGCCGCTTGCGCGCCTGGGCGAGCGCGGCCTTGCGTCCGTCGTCCTTCAGGCAGGCGCCGACGGCCTTCGCGTTCTCGGCGTAGAAGAGCGCATTGTTCGCCATGCCGCCCAGAACGTCGAGCACCAGGTTCTTGACCGGCGCCCGCGTGCCGTCGCGCTTCCTGGCGAGCACGTCCTCGAAGGTTTTCCGCGCGTCGCCGGCGGCCTTGCGTGCCGCGTCGGCCTCCGCCTGCGCCTTCTTGAGCGCCTCATGGGCGGCGGCGAGGTCCGCCTGGGCCTTGTCGAGCGCGGCCTTGGTCTCGGCTCCGGGCGCCTTGTCGTGGGCGGCCTGGGCCTCGGCCTTCTTCTTCTCGGCGGCCTTCGCCTCGGCCTCGGCCCTGCCCCTGCCCTCCTGGAGCGGCTTCTCCTTCGCCTCGGCCGCGTCGAGCGCCGCCCTGGCCTTCGGGTACTCTTCGGCGGCCTGGAGGATGGCCGCAATCTCCTCGGCCTTCATCGCCTTCTTGAGGAGCTGGGCTCCCGGCGAATCGGCCGCCGGCTTGAAGAGCTCGAACAGGGCCGGCCAGCTCGCAGCGGAGATCTCCAACTCTCCCATCCCGTAGCCGACCTCGAGCACCCGTCCGTTCTCATCGTAGGTCCGCGCCTCGTCGTCCGGAAACAGGAACGTGACAAACCCGGGCGCGGAGTAGTGCTTGCCGTTGTGGACGAAGACGCCGATGTCCACCCGGTTCGACTCCATGGCGGACCCCGGCAGGATCGGCCGCCGCTCGTGGTACGGCACGACGATCTCGGCGACCGAGCCGGCCTTGTTCCTGGGCAGGATGCGGATCTTCGCGGCGTCGCCGCGCAGCACCACCCAGTGGAACGTCAGCGGCCGCTTGTTCACGTCGGAGCTGAGGCCGGCGCTCACGACGATCCGGTGCGTGAACTTGACGGAGCAGGCGACCCGCGCGATCGCGGCCGGCGTATCGCCTACCTTCTCGGTGCCGCCGGCAGGCTCGAAGAAGTCGCGCCCGCACTCGGCCGCGTCCTCTTCCGCCACGCTGAGCTGCACGAGCGGGGGCAGCGCGTCGGCCGTGATGTCATGCGCCATCTGGATCATCTTCAGGGCGTCGACCTCCGGCCCCTGGAAGACCGTCGGGTGCGCCTTGCCCGACAGGTACTCCTTCTCGCCGGCCACGTTCTTGTTCGACATCCGGAGGATCATCTGGACCGCCGGCACCAGGAGGCACGACTCGGCCAGGCGATGCTTGACCTCCGGCCGGAAGGCCGCCAGCGTGTAGGCGATGGCGTGCATGAACGGCTGGTCGGACCCCGAAGAGCCCTGGCTCGCGATCAGGTAGGGCGTGTTGGTCGGGTACAAGTCGCCGAAGCCGCCGTTGCCGTTGTGCCCAGGATCGTAGTCGTTGTGTTCCGGATAGATGTAGAGATTATTGTACGCGTACTGCTTGGCGAGGATCGCGAGGCCCCTCGGGCCGGTGTACAGGTGCCGCGGATTGCTGCCGCCCTGGTGCACGCCGCTCGAGGTCGAGGAATTGCCGAATACGATGCCACCCATGACCGCGCCCTGGGCCGCCCAGTCGCGGCCGACCCGCCGATCGAGGTCGGTGTACTCGACCTTCGAGAGCTGCGGATGGGCCCCCAGGTCGAGGCCGGAGTGGCCCCGGTCCCGGTTGTCGTAGGAGTCGCCCTTGTTGCCGGCGGCGGTGCCCTCGGCGTACCACTTCCTGAGAAGATCGCCAACCTGCCCGCCGGCAGGGGCGATGGGCTTCTCGTCCTGGCCGGCGGTGCCCTTGGTCGGCGGCGCCTCGGTGCCCCAGGCCACCGAGCCCGCCACCAGCACCGCCATGAGCCACAACCCCGGATCGGTTCGTCGCATGCGGCGCCCACCCCTGACGGTGGCGCGCCTGACAGGACTCGAGCCTGAAACCTGCGGTTTGGAGGCCACGGCCACCGATGGCTAACTCTAGCCCCTCCAAAGGCTTACGTCAAGACGATTCGCTGATGTTGCTCGCCGATGTTGACAGCGAGAAGGCCGACTCGGGCGCCCGCTACTTCTCGCCGCGCAGGGCAAGCATGGCTTCGCCTAAAGCCTTCCCGATCCGGCAGAGGGTCTTGGCGCTGCCAAGGTAATGGAAGGGGAAGTCGCTGCCGACGGTGTTCCATTCCTCGAGGTTCTGGCGCCACCCCTTCTTGTAGACCGCGTCGGCCTCCTGGTCCCAGAACACGTCGGTCTTCACCAGCGCCACGTTGCCCTTGAACTCGGGGAGGGCGGCGGCAGCGGCCTGGGCGTCCTTGAACTTCTGCATCTTCGCGTTCACGTTCTGGGTGCCGTCGATGCCCATCTGGCCGATGACGAACGGCAGGTTCGGCGCCTTCAGGTCCTTGCGCACGTCGCGGATGAAGTGCGCCATGTTGACCGCGTACTCCGCTGTGGCTACGTCGTCGATCATGTCGTTCCAGCCCTGGAACCACGCGAAGCCCGCCAACTCGTACCCCTGCCCCTCGTACGACGGGAAAAGGGTTTTCAGGTTCGCCAGGGTGGCGTTCACCTCCTCGAGCATGGCCCGGTAGGACGCCCCGAACGGCGCTTTGACGTCGTCGAGCGTGGCCGCCGGCTTCTTCGCCTTCTGGCTCGCCAGCATCTTCTCCAGGACCTCCGGCGGGGGCAGCCCCGCGCTGGGGGACCGGAAGTCGCGGTACAGGCTTCTCCCGCCCCAGGCCACCTTGATGAGCAGCACCTGCTCGGCGTAGCGGTCGCCGACCACGTTGCCGAACTCCAGCTCGGGACCGATGCACTTGGGGCTCCCGTACCCCACCGTCAGGTTGCCCTTGCGATCCAGGAACTTGATCCAGACGTCGTCGCGCTCCACCCACTTTCCGTCCTTCTCCAGGTGTTTGAACAGGTCGTGGGTGGCGGGCTGCTTGAGCTGGTACTCCAGGAGCGCGACCTTCGCCTTGCCCTCCATGTTCGACTGCCCGGCGAGGATGAAGACCTTGACGGGCTTCTTCGCGTCGGCGGCCTCGAGGGCGGCGACGGCGACCAGCGACAGGACTGCCGCCAGTCCGAGGGCCACGGCCATGGTAGCCTTTCTCATGCCCGGCTGTCCTTTCATGCCATAGGTTTCAGTTGACATTGGTGGCGCTGATGCAGAACGGCGAGCCCGGGAACTCCAGGAAGCCGCCGCACTCGAACGGGTCCTTGCCGTCGGCTCCCATGCCGAACTTCGCGCCGCCCTGGGTCGCGAAAACCAGTTGCCCATACCGGTAATTCAGGATCTTTCGGCCCTTGAAGTCGGCGACCGTGAGCAAGGGCGTCTCGATGCCGTGCGTGTCGGCCACCTCCGCGTACACGGCATCGAGCAGCCGGGCATCCCGCAGGCGCCGGATCACGCTGGCGTCTTTCTCGGTGCACTTGATCCACGCGATCTCGCGGTCGCCCCGAGACACGGCGAGGATCGTGTCGCGCGAGTACTTCTGGTAGGCCAGGCACGTCGGATTGCGCCCCGCCTGCACTTCGCCCACGCGGCCGATCTCGTCAGGCAAGGCCGGGGCTTCCGTGGCGAGGCCGCCCACCTGGTAGAGGCCCACCTTGCCGTCCAGGGAAGCGATGAAGGCCCGCGCCTTCGGTCCGCCCGACATGCTGGCGATCACGGCCGTCGGCTGAGGCACATCCACGACCTTCACGACCGGCGGCCGCCAACTGGGGTCCGCCTCAAACGCATAGGGCCACTGCTTGGGGTCCGGCCCCGAGTCGAGGGTCTTCTGGTAGTTCTCCTCTGTCGTGAAGTACATCTCGCGCACCCGTCGGAAGAGCGGCTGGAGGTCGATAAAGGCGGCCTTATTCTCATATTTGGAGATGACTACGGCAAAGCCCGCGGTGCTCGAGTACTGGGCGTTGCTGCCCTTGAGGAACATGTCGCGGAACGACGGCTGGGCGAGGTCGAACGCGCTGAGCACGCCCGCGTTGCCGTCGAGCCCGTTCACCCGGCCGCCCTCGTGATTGCCCACCGCCGAGACGCCCGTCGGGAACTCCATCCCCGGCAGGTCGACGTAGCCCAGCAGCTTGAACCGCGTGAAGACGGCCACGTTCGGCAGGCACGGGTGGTCGTCGCGCCACTCGTGCGCGAAGCGGTTCTTCTTGCCGCTGCTCTCCAGCGCCAGGACGGCCACCTGCCCTTTCCTCTGCTCGACGTCGCACACGGTCACCAGCGCGAACTCATTCTTGTTGGTCACCGAGACGGCCGTAGGAATCTTGCCGCGGGCGAGCTGGAGCGTCGGGTCGCTTCCCCTGCCGGTGCAGGTGCCGGCCGTGCCGACCAGGCCCGAGGAGAAGATGATGACGCCGCCGTTGGCCCAACTGCCCATGCCACGGGCCATGGCGATCGGCGCCCCGGGGTTTCCGCCCGCCGCCTCCTGCCACTTCTTCACGGCCGGCTCGGGCCGGAAACCGCCCCACCACGGCGGCTCCGGCTTCTCGGTGAAGCACCCGTTCGACCACTCGATGATCGTGACCCGGTCCACGCCAAACCCATTGTCCGGAACGTAGAGGACCTGGCCCTGCGTGCTGCTGAAATCGCCGGACTCCTTCGCCCAGGGCCCGCCGATCTGATACGGGCGGCCCTTGGCGTCTTGCCGGACGGGAGCCATCCAGATCTCCGGGAACTTCTCTTCCTGGCCGCTCTTGTGGTAGAAGGCATAGTCGGGGCCGAGGCGCCGGTTCATCCCCGCCAAGGTGAAGTCCTGCAATTCACGCAGAATGGCCGCGCGATCGAGCCCGCCCGGCGCGGCCCGCTTGGCCGCCGGGGCGCCGGCCGCACGGCACCACCCCGCGAACACAAACACGGTCAGACCGGCGGCCAGAATGCGTCCCCATCTCTGGGCCGAATTGAACCGCATGCCACACCTCCTTACGGCTTGATAATGACCTGCCCCGCGTTTGCAGGCGCCGGCGGCCGCCACGCTACACCAGATCGCAGGCATCCGGCGGCATCCAGTGAGCATCCTGGCCGACCCACTTGACGTTGCAGCCGATGGGGTTCGTGAGGGGAACCGGCGGCGTCTTGCCAGCCAGCAGGGCGTCCAGGGCGTCGGCCAGTTCGTGCGTCGTGGCCTTGGATGCATCCATCGGATTATCATCCATGCGTCCGGTGTACCTGAGGCGGCGGTCCGCGTCGAACACGTAGAAGTGCGGCGTGCGCAGGGCGCCGTACGCCCGCGCCACCTCCTGCGACTCGTCGCGCAGGTACGGCCAGGGCAGCTTGTCTTTCCCGGCCCGCGCCGTCATGTGCTCGAAAGAGTCATCGGGGTGGTGCGTGGTCTCGTTGGAGTTGATGGCCACCCACGCCACGCCGCGCGGCTGGTAGGCCTTGTAGAGCGCCTTCAGGCGGTCCTCCGATCCCAGCACGAACGGGCAATGATTGCACGAGAAGACAACGACCACGAGCTTCGCGTCTTTGAAGTCGGCCAGCGAGTAGCTCTTGCCGTCAACGCCGGGGAGGCTGAAATCCGGCGCCTTTGCCCCGAGGGGCAGGGTGAAAGCCATCGAACTCTCCTTTGTATCAAGGTCCCAGTGCCGGTGACCGCCGGCCCGTATAGCGTCGACCGCCACTATCATGCCGCCAAACGCACGCCGATGCAAGCGTGCACCGGCTACAGGCTGACCGGTGAAATCTGCGCGTGTTCTCAGACGCCTGTCGCTCCCCGCAACTGAAACCACCGCGTGACCGGCCGGTCCACCCGGAACCGCACTTCCGACAGGTTGTCGCCAATGGCCGCGCCGGAGACCGCGTCGGCGACCGTGAAACTCGCCGGCAGCCGGATGACGCGCTCGCCCGGCATGACGGCGTGAACCGCCACCATCGTCGAGTCGGCGTAGATGACATCCTCCGCTTCATCGTAGACGTGCGTGCCGCTGTAGCGGGCCAGGTTGCGCAGCAGCCTCGCAGGCAGGGGCACGGCGGTCGTGAACACGACGGCATAGTCGCCCGCCCCCCGGGGCCCCGCCTTCCCGTTGCCCGCGGCGCCACTGCCGAACTCCTTGATAACAAGGCCGGGCCTGCGCTTGCCGTTGTCCAGGGCGAGGCTGCCGAGCCGGGTGAAACCGCCCTCGAAGACCGTGGCCACGCGGGGCTTGACCCCACCCTTGCACGGCGGCGCCGCCCGGTCGAAGGGCACCAGCACCGGGCCATAGCGCACCGCGTCGCCGAACGTCTCGCACGCCCCGAAGCCTTGCGTGACGGGGTGGTCCCAGTTATCGACCGTCACGAAACGCGGATATTCATAGTCGTAGAGTTCGAAATCCATCCCCAGCATGTCAGCGGCAAACTGCGCCGACACCGTGTCGCCCTCGGTGATCGCGCTGCCGGGGCCGAACACGATGACATTCCCGTTGCGGAACAGCTTGTCGCGCAGGAGCGCCAGAACCTCGTCGCCGTAGCGAAAGCAGTTCGGGAGCAGGAAAAACCTGTGGCACGCCGGAAAGTCGTCGCGCCGAAGGTCGTCGAACAGGTACGTTCGCGCCGCCGCACCGCAGTGGTTCATGCCGCCGATGCGCTGCCGGATCACCGCCAGGTCGTTGTACTCGGCGGAGAAATCGGTGAAGAGGCCCGCCCGGTCGTCCACCAGCATGACCACGGAAGGCACGTCCTGGCGCTGGCGATGGAGGAACTCCTCCTCGATCGCCACGCGTTGCCTGAGCACCTTCTGGATGGCCTCGGCCTCGAAGTACCCGACGCACACGTCCATCGGGTAGGTCTGCTGCCCCCGGGCGAGGGACGCGGCAAGGTTCCGGAAGAGGGCGGCCTCTTCCTCGCCCGGCTCGATGGAACCGAAAAGGCCGCGCTCGTCGTTCGCGTAGCTCCGCTGGCCTACGTACACTCGTCTGATAGGCGTGGAGTTCACATGGACGCGCCGGCAGATGTGTGTCGGTAAACCTTATGAGGTCAAGGACTTACGGTGAGATTGCGGCCGGGGGGCGGCTGGTTCAGACGCGCCGCGGAGGGCAGCAGGCGTTCTGGGGCAAGGCCGGTGGGCCGCTGGTGGCCCGCCCATGGGATTCTGGCCGGCCGCATGCGGCACGAGGGAGTGCCGGGCAGCGGGAACCGGCCCTTCTGCGGCGCCGAGACCGGCGGCCACACCGCCGCCGTGCTCTTCTGCCTCATCACCACCTGCCAGCGCCACCAGGTCGCCCCCTTCGCCTACCTGCGCGACGTGCTGACACGCGCCGCCGCCCATCCCATGACACCGCCTGGCAGAACTGCTGCCGGATCGCTGGCGACCGAGCCGACGGCCGGGCGAGACCTCTTCTCTCACCGGGGGTTCCTCAGGGCCTGGATCGAGGTGGAGCTGATCCTGAGCCTCTGGTTCGTAAGCGGCCTGGCGCGTCGGGCCGCGTGGCTGGCCCTGCGCCAAGCCGCAGAGGCTCATCAAGGGCACGCCCGGCGTCTGCCTGGAACTGGCTGTCACGTTCGAGGCCGGGCGGAAGCACCTGCCAATCATCAGCCTTAGGCGCGTGGCCTGACAATCACCGCGTTGGCCTATCGTCGTGGGCCGCGGCCATCGTGCGCGCCCAAGCCGACTTCGTGGTGCCAACAAGCTGCGAGTCGCATGCTTCCCGCGCCGCAACCTCACATCTCGCGGCCCGTGACGCCCGGAAACCCGGGTGTCCGCCCTGCTTCCCGGCCTAACACATGGCGAACCCAATGCCCCTGGACTAGTTCAACCCCCATTGCCGCTCGACACTTGCAGGCGCGTGTCCCATGAGGGCCTTCGGCCTTCGCATCGTGTCTTTCGGGGCCGCCTCGGCGTTCACGCATGTTGCGGCCTGCCAACTCGCGGGCGGCCTTTCGCCGCCTTTGTCTCCCAGGCTCCGACGGCTTCGTTACCTCCGCCGCCGCTGGGATAGCTACCCGGCCGGGACGACACTTGCCTGGGCGGGACTTGCACCCACTGGAACTGCGTACCGTCTCACGGCGCACCTGGCCTACTACACCCGCTGTCTGACAACAGGATTAGGGTTCATGGACATGCCGGATCGTCAGCCAATCCGAGCTTGCACCTCGCCCATCTTCTCCAGAGAAGTGCCGAAACTGAGAGCAGCATGACTCCCCATGCAACTAACTTGGCTGCAAGGCGAATTCCCCATCTCGGATCGTAAACTGAATCGTTAGGACCCTGAGGGATGATCTCTTTCCAGCCTCCGGTAATTGCCAAGTGACCATAGTAAGCAATTCCAGCGACGAGAATAACCCAGTATGTCACACGAGCCCAGCGATGATCAAAGAGAACCCATGCAACAAGAGTTCCGAACATGACGATCCCGGGCCCAAAACGTATCAAACAGTCCTCCCAAAGCGGATAACTATATAGTGTTGCCAATGTCATTGCAGACTCCATGTATTCCACCTTTCCCCCCTAGCACTCCTGGCAACTACGCGATCAGGGATCACCAAACATGTGTTGCGTGTCGTCGCAACTCCAATCGCGCATTGACATCGTGGCCATATATGCCGTGGCGGCCCCATGCGCCGCAGTGGTCGCCGCCGCGCCCGATGTAATGCTAACTCTGGAATCAATCTCCTTAGCAACGGCGTGCTGGTAGTCCCTCAGTTGGGAAGCGAGGTAGTCAGTAAGTATCTTAGCGTGTTCATTACACTTGGCTGCGCTTTGAGGGCGGTCGCGTTCGAATACCCATAGTCCGCGCGTGTAGCAGCATGTTCGGTTCGCGGTCAGCCCGCCAATGTATTCTTGCCACACCGCGATATTATCGGCGCGATGGTAGCCTTCGTGCAAGGAGTCGGTAGCGACAAGGGTCGCGGTCATTGTGGCCTTCCCCATCCCAAGAAATCCGTCCACGTATACAACGCCAACGCCGGGGATATCAGAGTTGACACCATAATCGTACTTATCAATGGTGAATGTACAACAGCATGGCGTGGCTGGATTGTACGTTGCGATGACGGACGGGGACCGCTTGCTTACGCTTTGCCCCGCGTAACCAGAATCCACTCTTACAGCTTTCCAGGCTGCGGTCGTTGAGTGGATAGTCTCAGTATCATAAAGCAAGGTGCCAGAAACGGCCAACCCTGTGGGATCGACGAAGACCATTGGGCTGCTTCGGCTGTACTGGCAAAGGTTCATTCCGTCTTTGTACTGATCCCTAGGGAGGAACCCGCCGACGTCAGCCATACCGCCCGCCACGCGCGGGGCAGCCATCATGCCATCCGGCCCCGGGTCACGCTGCAGGAAGCGGCCTGTTGTCGGATGGTATATGGCCGAAGCGTCGGCGGCGAAGAGTGCCAGAGCGACAAGCCCAACGAGTGCGGCAACCAGATGTGTCGTTTTCATTCTTGTCCCCTTTCGGCGACTATTGTCGGGTCAGCAGGATTCCCTCGTGTCAACAATACTCCTCACGTATTCGTTCATGGCCTTGGCGGCGCGCCCGGCATCGGCGGCTGGTACGGCTGCGGCATGCCGGGTTGCGGGTTGTACGGCGAAGGCGGTTGGGCTCCGAAGACTCCCGATTGCCGCGCGCCACCTCGAGGCGGCTGCATGCGCTGCTCCATAAGACGCTGGCCGCCGCGTTGTCCACTGTGGTCTGCGTGTCCTTGTTGGCGTCGGACACGCCTCCGGCGAACCGCTCCTCCAGGACCTGCCAGGAGTCGCTATAGTAGTAATCCGTCCGGTCCCAGGTCTCGCCGTTGGGCAGGAGCTTGGCGATCCGGCGTCCGGCTCGACCTGGCGGTCACGTTCGAGGGCGGACGCCAGCACCTGCCGACGATCACGCTCCGGCGTGTTGCCTGACAACGCTCCCGCTCGCCCGTGCGTCCGGGGCCACGGTCGTAGTGTGCGCTCATGCTAAACTCTTGATGCCAAAGAGCAACGCCTTGCCACGCCGGCGTGCTCATACTGCCGCACGAGCCGGCAACCCGAGCGGAAAACGCCACTCGAACCACGCGACCCGGCCTAACGGACCCCAAACCCAATCTTGCTTGCCTACCACAGGGCCAGCACAGCGGCTATGGGCCTCCACGGAATCCGGCACCGCCTGCCGCTGGGGCCGGTCTCACGGGCCACCACCGTCCCTTGGCCGCCGCAGGCGTATCTCTTACGTCGAGGTCCTCAATCCTCAGGTCGTTCAGCGGGGCCAAGTCGGACACTTCAGTTCCAGAGATGTTCAGATGTCTCAGATTCCTAAGGCCCTGCAACAAGGTCAGGTCTGAGATGCGCGTGTGCGCCAAGTCTACCTTCTCCAGGTTGGCGAGGTTCGCCAAGACGGTCAGGTCGGTGACGCGCGTCCCGCTAATGTCCAGTTCCTCGAGGTTAGCCAGGTGCGCAAGCGGCTTGAGGTCGGAGATGGGGGTTCTGCCCACACAAAGGGTGGTGAGGCCCGTCAGCGACCTCAGCGGTCTCAGGTCCGAGACCTTCGTCCCGTTAAGGTACACGTGCTGTAGTTCGGGGAGGTGGGCAAGCGGCTGCACATCCGAGATGACCATCCCCTCCGCCACGAGTGTGACAAGGTGGCTCAGTCCCTTGAGGGGTGTCAGGTCGGACACCTTGCTGTCGTCCAACGTGAGGCTCCCGAGAGAAGCTAACCCTTCGAGTGGCTTCAGGTCCCGAACCGGCGTGCAGGCAAGACTCAGGTTCTTGAGTCTTCTCAGCTTCCTCAGAGGGCTTAGGTCCCAAACATGGGTCCAGTCAATCGTCAGCCACTCCAGATTCGGCAAGTCTTCGAGCGGGGAGAGATCGGCAATACGGGCTCCGGAGAGATCCAAGCGCTTAACAGCACGGAAGTCGGCCGGCGTAAGATGAGCCCCGTCTTTCCCGACTTCTCGAGCAACGGCCTCCCGGACAATCTCGGCCGCCGGCTTTGAAAATACCGGCTGCCAAGTCTGGCCTGCGGCCGCAGCGGGCGTGCCCTCAAATAGGAAGTGATGCAGTTTCATCAATGGTCTGAGCGCGTCGAGGGAATTCACGCGAGTGTTTGAGACATCAAGCGCTTCGAGATCCAGCAGACCGCCAAGGGGCATGAGGTCCGATACCGGCGTTCCCGCCAGGTCTAGGCAGGAGAGGCTCCTCAGCCCGCGAAGTGGTTCCAGACTCGTCACTTGGGTCCGCGGGACGTCAAGAATCCAAAGCTCCGTCAGCGATTGTAGGGGTAGCAGGTCCGAAACCCGCGTATCGGCCAAGTGGAGCATGTCTAGATTGCCCAATCGTGAGAGCCCACGGAGCTGCACAACGGCAGTGCCTGACAGATCGAGTTCGTGCAGGCTCCCCAGCCCCTCAAGCGGCAGAAGGTTCACCACCTTGGTGTGACCGAGGCGAAGCTTCATGAGAGAGGTCAACCCCCCGAGAGGCGGCAAATCGGAGACGGGCGTGCCGTCCGCAGACAGCTCCAGAAGCTTGCTGAGCTTCTTGAGGGGCCCGAGATCGGCTACCGGGGTGTCATCAAGATTGAGCACCTTCAACTCCGTCAGATCCTGGAGTGGCCCGAGATCCGTCACCTGGGTCTTGGCCAAGGTAAGCTCCTCCAGATGCGACAGGCCGCGAAGGGGGGCCAGGTCGGATACCCGGTCGCAGTCGAGGTCAAGCTTACGAAGGGATGCGAGGGCTTTCAGCGGCGCCAGATCCACGACCGGAGTTCTGTCGATGTGCAACACGCGTAGGGACTGGAGGTTCGCCAGCGGCGTCAAGTCGCGGACTCCCGTCGCTGCGGCATCCAGTTCCCAGAGATTCCTCAGTTCCTTTATGGGCTCCAAGTCCCAGACCCAGGTGTTCCGAATGCTGAGCACGTTCAGGCTCGTCATCCCCCGGAGGGGGGCGAGGTCCCGGACCTCGGTGCCCCAGAGGTACAGCTTCTTCAGGATCTTGAGATCCCTGAGCGGTGCCAAGTCCGCGATGCGGGTTCTGCACAGAGAGAGTTCCTGAAGGCGCTGCAAGTTCCGGAGCGGTCCCAGGTCCGCAATGCGGGTTCTGCCCAGACTGAGTGCCTGAAGGCGCTCCAAGCTCCCCAGTGGCCCCCAATCGGAGACCTTGGTGCCATCGAGATCGAGTTTCTCCAGGTTGGGCATGCGGCGTAGGAGGGCGAGATCGGTGACGTCGCTGGACTCCAGGTTCAGCTCCTTGGCCGCTGCAAAATCTCCGGCCGTCAGTGCCGCGGGCTCCTTGCCCAGGCTCTTGGCCAGGGCCTGCCGGATGATCTCGGCGGAGCGCGGGCCACTGACCGTCTCCGCGCATCCCGCCAGGAAAAGAGCGCAGACGGTGATGGCCCAGGCTGCCGCCCGATGGAGGGACCTCAGGCCAACAGGCCTACCGAGTGGCCTGCAACAGTGCCCTGGGGCAGTCGCCAAGAGACACGGAAACGGAACCTGCTCCACGTTCTGAACTTGCCTTCTCAACGCAAACACTCCTTGTGCCCGCAGGAGGGACGGAGAACTCACACTGCGAGAGTTCTGCCAGAATAGCATTGCCCCCTGCCATGTACGTGACACTGGCGCTCAACTTGCCGTGGGGCCTTCTTGGTCCATGCCTATACTACTCGACCTTGGCTGTTAAAGTGCCCTGTGAAAGAACGGGGGGGGTCGTCTTCCAATTCGCTTTGCTCGTGTCATGCTGTGCAGTCACCTGTCCCTCGACGGAGACCTTTTTCCACGTTGAATAGCCATCTGTACCCGTACATGAGAAGATAACTGTGACGTGAACTAACGTCACCGTCATGGCATACGACGAACCCGGGGGATCGAACAGCGCCCCGAGATGGTCCCCGTCTGACCACTCGTGCGACCCGTCTCCGGGATCGTCGAGCGACGTGGGCGCAATCTCGTGACCGTAAGCGCCCTTCGTCTCATGCTCTCGGACCTCTGGGGCAGGGGCCGTCCATTTCAGCGATCCGGTTTCGTGCTGTCCATACTTGCAGAGCCCGGGCGCGCCTCGAACGTTGAACTTGGGGATGATCTTGAAACCCACTCGCCAGGTGACGCTATCTTTGCTATCTTTGTACACCCCCCATTGGGGAGAGTTGCCGCCTGGCTCGAACCGTACGCTGACGGGGCCGCAACAGCACTCGGCGTTTTCCCCCGGGGGGGTACTGGCAGCCTCCAAGCCCCAGGCGTCCTGAACGCTGGCCGGCGTGCCACGGCAGTATCCGTAGAGGTTCGTTCCGTCCGCATACTGTTCCGAATCTCGCGACAGCCAGCGGCCGAGCGTCGGATGGTAGTACCGGTAGCGGACGTGGTGCAGGCCGGACTCCGGGTCGAAGCGGTAGCCGCAGAAGAGGACTTCGTTCTGCTTGGAGTTGGCCCACGCGACGGCGGTCCACGAGCCGTCGTAGACCGAGACCTTGCCGTACGGGTCGTACAGGTACCGCTCCACGACCGTCCCGGAGGTGCCGACCAGGGCCGTCACGTTCATGTTGGCATCATTGCAGTAGTAGAGCGTTTCGTCAAGGCTGCCGTTAGAGTCCGTGTCGCGCCACCGCAGGACCGGCGCGTCGATGTACCGGACGTCCCACAGCCACTGGACCTTGGCCGCCGCGCCGTCCACCGTGGTCTGCGTGTCCTTGCTGGCGTCGGACACGCCCCCCGCGAACCGCTCCTCGAGGACCTGCCAGGACTCATCGTGATAGTAGTCCGTCCGGTCCCAGTTTTCGCCGTTGGGCAGGAGCCTGGCGATCCGCCGCCCGAGGCCGTCGTAGCGGTACAGGGCGATGGTGGCGTTGCTGTTGTCGGTGACCTTGACCAGGCGGTTCCAGGCGTCGTAGACGTACTTGTGTTTGGTTTGTTCGGCGGTGGTCCAGTCGGCCGGCCGCGGGGCGCTGGGGCCTTCCGTCATGTTGCCGGCGGCGTCGTAGACCGGGAATCTGCCACGCCGGCTGGCCCTGGCCCACGGCGAAGGCCCCGGCGGCGGGACTGCTGCCGTGGTTCTCGCTCGTGTGGATTTCGTTGACCTCTGCAAACGCGTGTCCTATGAGGGCCTACGGCCTTCGCATCGTGACTCTCGGGACCGCCTCGAAGGTCAGGCATGTTGCGGCCTGCCGACTTGCAGGAGGCCTTTCGCCGCCACTGTTTCCCAGGCTTCGACGGCTTCGTTGCCTCCGCCGCCGCTGGGATAGCTACCCGGCTGGGACGACCCTTGCCGGGGCGGGACTTGCACCCGCTGGAATGGCGCACCTTTTCACGGCGCACCTGGACCAGCACACCAGCACAGTGTACCCGGAACTCCCGGCTAGCCAATTCCCCTGGACCACAACAGCGGACCAGTTCAGGGCATGTAAACCTGTGCTTTGGGCAACGCCTGGCGCAGGTTCTTGAGTCCGGCCTCCGTGACCTTCGTACCCCAGAGCGTGATGGAAGACAAGCCCTTCATTTCCGCCAGGTCGTTCACGCCGGCATCCGTGATCTGGGTGCCGTTCAGATCGAGGCCTTCCAGGCCCGCAAGTACCTTCAGGTGTTTCAGCCCCGCGTCGCTTATGCTCGTGTGGCCCAACTGCAGTACCTGCAGGCCCTTGAGTTCCTTGAGTGACGTCAAGCCAGCGTCTGTCACCTTGGTCCTGTTGAGGCAGAGCGCGCGTAGGCCCTTCAGTTCCTTCAGGTCCTCCAACCCAACATCCGTGATCTCAGTGCCGCTAAGATCGAGTGCGTGCAGATCCTTGAGTTCGCTCAGGTACTTCATGTTGCCGTCGGCGAACCTTGTGTTGGCGAGGTAGAGGAACAGCAGGCCCTTCATACCCTTGATTTCTTTCATGCCCGCGCCACTGATCTTGGTACCGGCGAGGTTCAGGTTCCTCAACTCCTTGAGTTCCATGAGTTCGATCAGGCCGGCATCTGTGACCTTGGTGTCGCTGAGGTCAAGGCTCCGCAGGCCCGTCAGTCCCTTGAGTTCTTTCAGGCCGGCGTCCGTGACCCCGGTGCTGTCCAGCGAGAGATCTTGAAGGTCCTTCAGGCTCTTGAGTTCTTTGAGGCCAGCGTCCGTGATCTGGGTGCAGCTGAGTTCAAGCGACCCCAGGCGATTGACCCCCTTGAGTGTCTTCAGGCCAGCGTCCGTTGTCCCGGTATTGCGGAGGTCCACAAGAACAAACGGAGTGCGGTCGGACGTTAGAAACCTACCACCAAGGCCACGGATTGCCTCGATGGCCTGCTCTTCTGTGACCTCCGACATCTCTTCCGGACTAGCGGCTCTTTGGCACGACGCGCAGAGGCACACGACGAACGACAACAGCGCAGTCAAGTAAGGGGCCATGGCCTCATCTCCAAATGAGTGGAAGCAGGTGTCCTTGCAGGGTTGATCGCCCTAGCGGGATTTCGTGTCCGTTCCGCGAACCTCTTCGGGATTTCCATGACATTCACCACCTGGACGCCAAGCCGATAAAGAAGAGAGTTTATTTAGCAGTACACAAATGACATATCAATAGTAAGGCTCCGGGAGCCTTGGGCCGCCAGGCCGTGGCTCAGGTCCTGGTCCGCGGGACGGCTGCCTCGGCCCAAGGATCGGCCCGGGCGCCTTGGGCTTCGGCTCGCCCTTCGAATTGCACCAGCATCCGCAGACTTTCCACCACTCTTCCAGCCTGGCTTTGTATTCCTTCCAGCTGTTCTGCGCTGCCGCAGCAAAGCGGGCGCTTTGCTCTGGCCCAGAGCCAGGTTCTGCCCCGTAGCTCACATGCTCGCCAGGGTAGGTAGAAGGCGCAAGCCCGTCCCGATCCGACGGGCTGGAACTGTTAGGGGTCACGTCGTTTGCCCAGACGTCGAATTCGTCAACCCCATTGCGGATCGCGTGAGCGTAGAAGTCCTCCAGAGAATGAGCGCGTCTCCCTAGCGAGTCAAGCGCCGCCGCACACCCTCCTGGACCCTTTGCCAGTTCATCATTGAATGTCCGCTGCTCCTCGGATAAGTAAGACTGGTACGCAGCGTCGGCCACCTGTTGATTTGTTATGCGTTCTTCAGGTCCTTCCTTGGGTTTAGCTTCCCGATTGTAGTGGCGCCTGAGGTCGCCGGCGTGCTGGGAGTCCTGACTACGGTTGGCATCCAGTAGGGTTTGTTGCACATACTTCCGGCACGCTGGGTTTGGCGTTGGCTCTGTCAGGTTTATCATCGCAAGAGGCGCCGCATACCCCGTTATATCCGTATGGCCCCCTGGCCATGACCAAAACAGGCCAGACGGATCCCGTCTCCCAACCGGATTGCTCGCCACATAATGATACAGGTCCAAGCCATCCCTGTATTGGATCGGGTCTCTGGTCGTCCACCTTCCCAGCGTCGGATGGTAGTGCCGGTGCCGCACGTGGTACAGCCCGCTTTCCGGGTCGAAGCGGTAGCCGCAGAAGAGGACCTCGTTCTGCTTCGAGTTCGCCCACGTGACCGCGGACCACACGCCGTCGCAGACCGAGACCTTGCCGTACGGGTCGTACAGGTACCGCTCCACGACCGCCCCCGACGTGCTGACGAGGGCCGTGACGTTCATGTTGGCATCATTACAGTAGTAGAGCGTTTCGTCAAGGCTGCCATTGGCGTCCGTGTCGCGCCACCGAAGGACCGGGGCGTCGATGTACCGGACGTCCCACAGCCACTGGACCCTGGCCGCCGCGCCGTCCACCGTGGTCTGCGTGTCCTTGTTGGCGTCGGACACGCCGCCGGCGAACCGCTCCTCCAGGACCTGCCAGGACTCATCGTAATAGTAGTCCGTCCGGTCCCAGGTCTCGCCGTTGGGCAGGAGCCTGGCGATCCGCCGCCCGAGGCCGTCGTAGCGGTAGAGGGCGATGGTGGCGTTGCTGTTGTCGGTGACCTTGACCAGGCGGTTCCAGGCGTCGTGGACGTACTTGTGTTTGGTTTGTTCGGCGGTGGTCCAGTCAGCCGGCCGCGGGGCGCTGGGACCTTCCGTCATGTTGCCGGCGGCGTCGTAGACCGGCAGGATCCACGTGCCCCCCGAGATCGTCGCCGACGGGGCGGTGCCGTGGTTGTCGTCGTTGTCGATCTCGTTGACCTTGTTGGACAAGCGCGTCTGGTCCAGGTCCCACGGCGTGCCCTCGCCGTTGGCCTTCTCGCGGTACCCGCCCCAGTTGCCCAGGGCGTCGAGGGTCCATTCCCAGGCATTCTTCACGTCGCGGGCGGGAAGACTCCCGTAGTACAGACCTTGCACGGCGACATCATCGTCATCCACGGCGCCAATCGCCCGACGCCTTGAGGCTACTACTCACCTGAACACACGTCCAGCCAAATCGGGCCGCAGGAGTAAGGCGCGAGAGGAGCCGCATCTTGCCAGGCGGTGCAGGCTTGTGTAGCCTGCAGGCGTACGGGTTTTCGCCGTCGTCGCGGACTTCAGCTTCGGAGGATGAGCCATGGCACACCTTGCGATTCCGGTTGCACTGGTCGGTCTCGCGATCCTCGCCGCGGCGGTTCCCTCGCGCGCGACGGCCGCCGCGGCCGCCGAGGTCGTCACGGTCACGGAAGCGATGCCCCTCGGCGAGGCGTTCGAGAAGGGGTTCCTGGCCCGGGACATCCAGATGGCCCCGGACGGCCGGTCCGCGATCCTGTACGACCTCACGCTGGTCGAGGACGACGGCCCGGGGGCGTGCGGCGACTTCCAGTACGGCGTGGCCGCCCCGACGGCGATCCGCGGCGACCTGCAGGTGAAGAAGGTCCTGCGCGTGGACCGCGCCGAGGTCTTGGACGCCCGGGTCGTCCTGTCCGTCCGCCCGCAGCCGGAGGAGACGGCCCCCCTCGCCGTGGCGGTGAACGGGCGGGAGCTCACCCTCGAGGTCGCCCAGTTCAAGGCCACCGAGAACGACTGGCCGACGGTCCGGATTCCGGCCGGTCTCCTCAACCAGGCAGATAACGAGATCGTCCTCTCCTGCCGCGGCCAGAAGGGCTGGTGGATCACCGTGGCGCAGCGGCAGTTCATCCTCGCCAACGGACCGGAGAGGAAGGACCGCCCGAACCGCAGCTTCCGCTCCACGGATGGCGGGCGAACCTGGTCGCCCGGCCTGGGAGACGACGGCCGCCAGGATGGCGAGCTCATGGTCCGCCTCAACCTGGCCCAGTACGCCGCCCAGGGAGAGCTGATCGGGCCCATCGTCGACCTGGCGGCCCGGGCCGGCGGAAAGGACCTCGCTTCCGACGTGCAGGTCAAGTCCCTCCGCCTTCGCTCGACCGGCGACGTGCGCGACGGCACGTCGATCCGGCTCTGGGTCCGCAGCGGCGACAAGCCCGTGTACGATCCGGCCCGCTGGGGCGAGTGGCTGCCGTGCGACGCCGCCGGCGACGCCCGGGGCGACCTGAAGCGGTTCGTCCAGTGGCGAGCCGTCCTGGCCACGAGCAAGCCCAAGACGACCCCGGTGCTCCAGGGCGTGGAGCTTCAGGCCCAGGTCCAGCCGCAGCCGCCCGCGTGGGCCGCCAACCTCAAGGTGCTGGACGCCCACAACGAGGAGATCCTCTATACCAGCATGCCCTTCGAGTATGAGAAGTTCGACGAGCCGGCGCTGGTCGAGCTCCGCACGAAATACAAGCTCGACGAGGTAGTCGCCGGCGCATCGAGCGAGATCGACAAGATGATCAAGCTCCGCAACTGGGTCGCGGCCCAGTGGAAGTACGATCCGCCGATCCCGTACTACCCCGCCTGGGACGCCCGCGAGATCCTCCGGCTCCATAAGGGGTTCTGCGTGCAGTTCGCCATCGCCAACATGCAGTGCGCCCTGAGCCTGGGCATGCAGGCCCGGTTCGTGTTCGGGCACTTCCCCAACGTCAAGCTCAAGGGCCGAATCGTCTCGGGCCACGAGGTCACCGAGGTCTGGTCCAACGAGTTGGGCAAGTGGGTCATGATGGACGCCCAGCGCAACGAGTCCTTCGTGAGCCGAAAGACCGGCCTGCTGACGGGCATGTGGGAGCTGCACGAGGACCAGCTCGACACGTATTTTCCCAAGGGCGTCGAGGTCCGGGGGGCCTCGTTCGACGACGAGGTGCCCAGCGAGGGCTTGCTCTGGTGGCAAGGCGCCGAGCCAACCACCCGGTCGGAGAAGCCGAAACTCGAGATCAAGTGGGGCTACGTGCAGTGGGTGCCGCGGAACAACTTCTATGCGCACCGGTTCCCCGAGCCGCTGCACCAGGGGCTGACCTGGAGTTGGACCGGTTACTGGAACTTGGAGGACGCCCGCACCCCGAGGCTGTCGCGCTACGGCCGCTATACCCATCGTCGCAGCGACATCGAGTGGACCCTCAACCAGGTCCGCTGGGCGGCGGCGCCCGCCGAGCAGCCGGGGAAGGTCCGCCTCGTCATGGGCACGGTCACACCGGATTTCGATACGTTCCTGGTGAGCACCGACGGCGGCGAGTGGCGCCCCTCCGCCGACACGCTCACCTGGCCGCTCCACGCGGGGAAGAACCGGGTGGAGATGCGCGTCCGCAACCGGGCGGGCGTTCTGGGCCGCAAGAGCTGGCTCGAGGTGGAATACCCCTAGCGCTACGTCGCACATAGCTCGACGGGTGTCGTGCTTTCCATTGTGACGGACGACTACGTCATCCGGTCATACTTCTCCGGCGTGATCACATACTGGAGCGGCTGACCGGTGCAGAAGGCCTGGAGGTTCCGCGCGGCGGCCTCCGCGGCCAGGCGCGAGAACGTGGCGTTGCCCCCGCCCACACAGTGCGGATAGCAGATCACGTTGTCCATGTGCGGCAAGGGGCTGTCGGCCGGCAGGGGCTCGGTCTCGAACACGTCGAGCCCCGCCGTCACGTCCGGGCGGCGGCGCAGAAACTCGATCAGTTCGCCCTCGCGGACGACCTTCCCACGGGCCGTATTGATGCAGATAGCATGTGGCTTCATTCGCTCCAGCAGATCGCGGCCGATCATGCCGGTGGTCTCCGGCGTCAGCCCGCAGTGGAGGGTAATGATGTCCGATTCGGCAAACAGGTCCTCCAGCGAAGCCCATCGCCCGACGCCCTCGGGCAGGTCCTGGGCGTAAGGGTCGTAGACGCCGAAGCGGCACAGCATCGGGCGCAGCATGCCCGTGAGCGTGCGGGCGATGGCGCCGTAGCCGACAAAGCCCACCCGCTTGCCCCGCAGCGTGGGCGAAGGGTGCGGAAAGGGGAAGGCCGTGCCGGGGCTGGTCCTCATGTGCCGGCCGATCCGGTGCGTGGCCTTCAGGCAGGCCAGCATCAGGGCCAGCGCGCCCTCGGCGAAGGGCCAGATGCCGCGATCGCCCCAGTTGGTGCAGAGGATGCCGGCCTCCAGGTATCGCCGCGGCAGAAAATAGCCGACAGCCCCGGCCAGGTGACAAATGTACTTGAGTCTGCGATCCGGCAGGTCCACCAGCGCCTCGGGAAACCGCGGCGTGGGCCAGCCCGTCAGCGCCACGTCGGCCGGCGCCAGCCGGCGGAGCAGTTCCTGCGGCGACGGAGGGTCCTTGCTGCTGCAATCGTACCGCTCGTATCGGCCGAACCGGCTCATGACCTGGCGCAGCTCGTCCAGCACGAACGTCCGCTCGTACTCGGCGGTGTAGAGGCCAAGAAACAGCATGGGCGCCATCTCCTTCCCGACCTGCCCGATCACTTCTTCAGCTTGGCGGCGAGCCCTTCGCGGTCGACCTTGACGTCGGGGCTGGTCACGGCCAGGTAGTCGACGTTGATGCCGCGGCCGTTGGTGTTCGTCAGCCGCAGGACGTTCTTGCCCTGCTTGAACTTGACGAGCAAGGGCTGGTCGTTGGCAGGGTTGGCGGCCGTGTGCAGCCGCCAGTCGTCGCTGCCGTTGGACCACCCGCCCGTGGAGGGGAAGACCAGCGGGGCGAAGGGCTCCTGCACCTCGCCGTTGACCTTCAGCTCCCGCTCGGCTTTGTCCATCTCGCTGCAATAGCAGAGCGCCAGGTGATAGTATCCGTCGGCGGGGGCGTCGACGGTCCATTCGACCCACTGGCCCAGGGCGTCCCACATATTGATACATTTGCCGATGGCCGCCCGTTTCTCGCCGGTGATGCCCATCTTGCCTCCGCCCTCAGAGGCGAAGTCCTCGGCCTGGACGGCGACGACCGTGTTGGCGGGCGCCGGCTTCTTCCGGGCCTCCTCCTGGCGGGCGGCCGTCCGCGCCAGGCACTCGGCCTTCGCCTTGGCGAGCGCCGCCTCCTGCTCGGCCTGCCGCGCTCGGAGCATCGCCTGCCGGTGGTCGTACACGCTCGCCGCGCCCTTGGGCGCGAACTCGATCCTTGAGCCGGGCTTCATGTTGAACCCGAACGTTCCCGATGTCGCCTGCTGCACAAGAGCCCGGCCGATGCGCTTGCCGCTGGTGTCGAGCTCGTACGCCTCCATCCCGCCCAAGGTCCCGGCTGAGAGTAGAATCCTTACGTCCGCCTGGGTCGGCGACGGATTGCCGACCATGTACGCCCCCGTCTCGGCCTTCTCGACAAAGACGAGGCCCGGCTCAAACCGTCTCAGGACCGCCTTGCCGACCTTCAGCGCCCTACCGCCGGCCAGGTACATCGCACGGACCTGATCGCCATCCATCACGACCATCGCCTGCTGGGCATCTGTCTCCAGCTCGCCTATCTTGTACGTGCCCGAGCGATAGGACACAAAGCACAGGTCCGTTCCTTTGGCCTTCTGAACTTTGAGCAGAGCGTAGCCTTGCTCCAGCCCGCCCTCGATTTCAATGGACTTGACATATCCATCCTTGCCGCCGCAGATGTCCACCACGTTTCCATACACAGTCGAGCCGCCGGTGCGGCGCTCAAGAAGGGTCGGCGGCTTCTCCAGTCCCAGCAGCCCGTCGGCCACGAGGACCTCGGTGGGCGTGCCGCCGGCCGCCAGGAACCGCGCGACGTTGCCCTGGCGCGTGATCGTGGCCGACCAGGCCTTGTCGGTCGTCGCGCGGCGGACGTTCGTAAGCTCGACGTAGCCGTTCTCCGCCGGCTTGGGGAACTCCGCCGGCGCCATCGCGAGGTCCGAGGCGAACTCGCCCCGCACATGCCAGCACAGGTCCATCTTCCGCGGCAGGCGGGCGAACGCGCCGAAGAGGTCGGCCATGTACTCGGGCGTGAGGAACACCGCGCGGTCCATCAGCACGCCGGAGTACGCCTCGTTCGTGCGGGCGCGCTGGAGGCCCATCGTGTCGGCCGGTCCGTAGACGAGCTGCTCCGCGCCGCACGGGCGCTGTTCCAGCTCGTCGACGCAGAGCGTGTTGTGGGCCAGCGTCGTGTGATACCACCGCCGATAGAGCGGCTGCTCGTACCAGACGCTCCCGGGGTCCGGCATCAGCCGGTCGCCCAGGGCAAAGAGGTCGATGTTCAGCTTGTCGGGGTGGCCGTGCGAGCGGTTAGGCCCGTAGTCCACCAGCAGGCTGCTCGTGCCGCCGGGACTCGTCAGGCGCAGGATGCCGTAGCCCACGCCGAAGAAGTTGACGCTCTTCCACTCCACGGGGGCGGTCTTCTCGCCCGGGTCGCGGTCGTACAGGACCGACACGGGGAACTTCTGGAACTGGGCGTCGAGGTGCGTGCCCGACTGGTTCAAGATCAACAGGTACGCCGGGTCGCGGTAGCGGCGGTACGCAAACTCGTAGAGGAACGACTCGCGGTCGATGACGGAGCCGTGGCCCGAGTCGTGCAGGGCCGGCGTCGTGAGGTCCGGGTACGTCATCTCGAGCGGGGTGTCGAACAGCCGCTTCAGGGCCGCGTCGCGATAGCGATACATGTCGATGCCGTGGTGCCACAGGACCTCGGCGTCCATGATCAGGCCTTCGAGGGCCATGAACTGGTAGCCCATGGCGCCCTCGGCCCACATGCCGTCCTGGTCGATGGCCCCGGGGCCGAAGTGCCGCTGGAAGAGGCCGCCGGTCGGCTTCTCCCTGGTCCCCTTGAGCCCGTAGAACGCGGTGTTGATCAACTCTTCGTCGTCGGTTGCGTACCCCGCCACCAGCACCGCGCAGGTGGTGATGGCCGCCCAGTTGGTCTCGGCCTCGAGCATGGCGTGGTTGCCCATGATGTGCCGCGCAGAGGCCTTGACCAGGTCGTCTTCGATGTGCTTGCGCTCCTCGGGCGTGAGGGAAGGAAGGTCGTGGACCAGGTCGTAGCCTCGCGCCACCTGGATGAGCCACGTGGCGTCGCTCAGGCGCTGATCGAAGACCTTGCTCGGATCGTGGTTGAAGCCCGGCCGCGCGCCGATGCCGTAGTTGGGGTGGGCGTCGGCGTACGCCAGGAGCAGCTGCTTCGCGAACTCGGCGTACCGGACCTCGCCCGAGAGGACGTAGACGGTCCCCAGGTTGGCGATGTCCAGGGCAAGTTGGTTGTGGATGGCTCCATAGCTAGCATCGCCGACGCTCTCCTTGTCCCCGAGGTGCATCCACTTCCCGTCCGCGCCCTTCTTTGGCTGCGGGATGCCCGGCGGCTGCCGGAGGCGATCGTCCATCGCCTTCTTCAGGCCGGCGTACTGGAGCTGGAGCTCCTTGGAGGTCTTCAGCATCTCCTTGTAATGGCCGATGTCCTCCTGGTCCCAGAGGGTGCACGGGTGGCCCTTGGTCATCCGGGGCTGGCCGACGACCTCGACCTTGCCCTCGGCCGTCGCCCCGGCGGTGGGGGCGATATTCGCCGGCGCCGCAGGCACCTGGTACTGTTCTACATCCTTCATCAACTCGGCCACGTTCGTCGGCGACAGCACGCCGAGCTTCGCCCACCCGCCCCAGTTCGGCCCCTTCTTTCCGTCGGGCAGCGTGCGGATGGGGTAGTCGTCGGTCACCAGGATGCCGACCGTCTGGCCCTTGACCGGCGCGTCGAGGTCAATGCGGACGGGCTTGCCGGGGGTCTCGGGCAGGTCGGCGCGCTTGACCATTTTACCTTCCACAAAGATGTCGATGGCCTTGGGCTGCATCGTGCCGTGGTAATCCAGGCCGACGACCTCGACGGCCCGGATCTCCACCGGGATCACCAGGCGGATGTCGACGCGCCCGCCCTTGAGAGGCCCGCCGAAGATGGTGCCGTCGCCGCGCCGCGTCAGCGTGTTATTCGGCGGCCAGTCCTTGTTGAAGGGCGAGCCGCTTCCCTTGGCCGTCGCCCCCAGGTCCAGCAGCGAGACGTTGTACAGTCCCGAGGCGTCCGGGCCGTCCGGGGACGCCTTGGCGGCAGGCCTGGCCGGTCCGGCCGCCAGGGCGGCACAGCCCAGGACGACGATCGCGGCGCCCGCCAGGGCCGTCCAGCGGTTCTTCCGGCGCCGGAAAGTCAATCGCTCATGCAGATTCATCGCCTCATCTCCTCGTGCGGCGGGGCGGCATGGCGCCGCCAAGCCGCCTTCACCTGCCGGATTCTCCGGACTTCCTGTCCTCAACACCGGGAAAGATCTTTGTTCACGCGGCCGGCTGGCACCTCCCTTGGGTCGTGAGGTACGATGAATCCGGCAAACGCGGGATCAAACGGGTCTCGCCTGATCCTTGCCGAACAGCTCCAGGGCTTTTCGGGCGATGTTCTCGCCGAGTTTGATGCATCGGGCCCTGTAAAGGTCTTCTTCGGGGGCCTTCCTCGATACGGCGCCAAAATGAAGGTAAGGCGTGCCGACCGAAATGCCGCCCGAGTAAACGATCATCCCGTGGACAAGGAGACCGGCGATGACCGTCATCTCCGCGAAGCTCGCCCCGCCTCCACCGGGCCAGTTCTGCGACACGAAGACGCCGGCCAGCTTCCCGGCCAGTCCCTTGGGGCCGGTGTCGAGATATCGCTTCATCTGCCAACTACAGGATCCCTCGTAGGTCGGAGAACCGAAGACGACGGCCTGGGCCTCCGTGACGTAGGACTCATCTACAGCATCAACCGGCATGCCCTTCACCTCCACGCCTGGAACCGACAGGCAGCCCTGCGCCACAAGCGCTGCCATTTGCTTCGTATGGCCGGTCTCCGAGTGGTAGACAATCGCCACTTTCATAGCACTATGTCCTTTCGTTCGTGGTGGACTCCTCGCGAGCCACAGCCGGTCACTTGACTCCGAATTCGCCTGTCAGCCGGATGTCTTCCGAGGAAGAGCCGACCCTCACGCGGAATCGGCCCGGCTCGACCACCCGCCTCAAGTCCGCGTCGTAAAGCGCCAGGTCATCCGGCGCCAGTTTGAAGGAACAGGTCTTCGTCTCGCCCGGGGCGAGGGCCACCTTGGCAAAGCCGCGGAGTTGCTTCACCGGCGTCGAGACGCTGCTCACCACGTCCTCCACGTAAAGCTGGACGGTCTCCTTGCCGGGCCGGTCGCCGACGTTCTTCACCGCAAGCGTCACGTCGATCCCCTCGATCGGGGCGACCTCGCGCGCGCCCAGGCGCAGGTCGCTGTACTCAAACCGCGTGTAGCTCAACCCGAAACCGAAGGGATACAGCGGCGTGGGCTCCATGTCCGCGTAAGCACGTCCCCAACCGCCCTGCAACCAATGGCGCTTGGACTTCTTGGCGTTGTAGTAGACCGGCAGTTGGCCGACGTGCCGCGGAACCGTCACCGGCAGTTTGCCGCTCGGATTGATGTCGCCGAACAAGACTTCGGCGACCGCCTGGCCGCCTTTCTCGCCGGGCAGCCACGCCTCGACGATCGCGGGGACGTTCTGGGCGACCCAGCGCGCGGCCAGCGGGCGGCCGTTGACGAGCACGACCACCGTGGGCGTGCCGGTCGCCTGCACGGTCTTCACCAGTTCCTCCTGGAGGCCCGTGAGTTCGAGCGTGGCGGCGTCGTGCCCTTCGCCGTTCGTCGGCGGTTTGCCCGACGCCCCGCCCTGGTTCTCGCCCACGACCACGATGGCGACGTCGGCGTTCGATGCCGCCTCGCGGGCCTTGGCGATATCGTTCGGCTCCGCGCCGATCACGTTGCAGCCTTTGACATAGGTGATCTTGGTGTCGGACGAGACGATCTGCCGGATGCCTTCGAGCACCGTGACGATGGGCTGCGGAACCTTTGCCGGGACGTAGTCGCCGAGCTGGTTCCGCGGCTCATCGGCGTTGGGGCCGATCACCGCCACCGACCGCACCGTCTTCTTCAGCGGAAGCAGGCCCTTCTCATTCTTCAAGAGCACAATCGCCTCGCGCGCCGTCTCGAGGGCAAGGTCCTGGTGGCCCGCCTGGTGGACAATCTGTGCCGCGCGCTCCGGATCGACGAGCGGCCTCTCGAACAGACCCAGCCGGAGCTTCTGCTTGAGGATGCGGCGCACGCTGCGGTCGACCAGGCCCATCGGCACCTTGCCTTCCCGCACGCTCGCCAGCAGGTCCAGCATGTAACCGGACTCGAACGAGATGCCGACGTCCACGCCGGCGGCCAGGGCCAGCGCCCCCGCTTCCTTTTGCGTCGGCGCCAATCCCTCGTAGACGAGCGTCCCGATTCCGCCGCCCTCCGACAACACCAGGCCGTCGAAACCGAGTTCCTGCCGCAGGATGCGCGTCAGCAGTTTCTCCGACGCATGCGTCGGCACGCCGTCGATCGCCGGATAGGTGGCCATGACGCCCAGCGCCCCACGACTCTTGATGCCCGCCTGCCACGGGGGCAGGAACACTTCCCGCAGGGTGCGCTCGGAGATCTCCATCGCGCCGCGCTCCAGGCCGCTGACGGGCTGGCTCTGGCCGGGATAGTGGCAAAGTCCGGCCACGACCTTGTCGGCGGCGGAAACGTCGTTGCCCTGCACCGACCCGACGAGGGTCTCCGCCATGCGCGAGCACAGGTAGGGGTCTTCGCTCCAGGCTTCCTCGTTGCGGCCGAGGCGTGGGTCCCGGATCGGCTCAACGACGAGCGTGAAGATCTGGTGCACGCCGATCGCGCGAGCTTCCCTGGCCGTGGCGGCATAAAGGCGGCCGATCAGCTCCATGTTCCAGGTGCTGCCCAGCGCGGGGCCTTCGGGGAAGATCGTGCCGCCGGGGCACATGAGGCCGTGCGTGCCCTCCTCGGTCTCGAGGAGCGGAATGCCCAGGCGCGTCTGGTCGAGCGCGATCCGCTGGAGCCGGTTGAGAAACTCGGCCTGTTGTCGCGGGCCCTCGTGCAGGATCGTGTTGGACAGGGTGAAGAAACCGCCGCCCGGCCCGAAATCCTTCCGCCACGTGCCAGCCGCAAACCGTTGGACCGCCTCGGTCTTCTCCGCGACCGACTTGCCCAAGCCCGACTCATAAACGCAGGGCATGTTCATCTGCCCGACCTTCTCCTCGAGCGTCATGCGGCCGAGCAGGTCTTCCACGCGCTTCTCGATCGGCTGGGCGGCGTCGCGGTAGAGCGGACTGGAGGGATCGGCGGCGCCCGCGAACCCGGCACCGAGGCACCACGTGGCCAGCACAACCAGAAATCGTCTCGTTGATCTCATGTTGCCCTCGGCTGCACCTGGCCGTTGAGTCCTGCGATGCCGCCTTGCGCGGCGGGTCAGGGTATCTGATTAGCGAACCGCTCTCACGCTGTCACCCCGAGCGAGCGAAACGAGTCGAGGGGTCTCGCCGTGCGAACGCACGAACGGCAACGACCACAGCGAAATTCCTCGACTCGCTGCGCTCGCTCGGAATGACAACGCTAAACACATACGGGTCAGGAGACCCCCCGGGCAAACGCTTGACTGGCGCCTTCGTACTACAGATCCTTCAGCATCCGCACGGCTTCCTCGATGACCTGTTCCGCCGCCGCCGGGGCGAACGAGCTCGACTGAACCTCGTAGCCGCCCTCGTCATAGCTCGGCTTGGTGGGCAGATACCCCGCGGCGCCGTTGCAGTGCGTCATCACAAAGGTATGCCGAAACGGCGATGCCGCCTTGATCGCCTTGCCGATCTCATTGAACACCTCGCCGCCGAGGCCGACAAACGCCACGTCGCCCACGCGGCCCACGCTCAGGGTGAACTCCACGGGCGCCGCATCGCCCGCCGCCGGCGCCTCGCCGCGCGGTTTTCCGGGCAGCATCAGCGTCTTGAGGGCCGTCTTGATCGGGCCGCCGGCGCCGGGCTTCTGGATGCCGTTCAGCACGTGCGCCACTTCTTCGCCGAGCATCGTGCCCAGGAGCACCGGCTCCGGAATCCAACCGTTCTTCGTGTTGAACTCCGGCCGCACGCGGAACCACGGATCGATGTTGCCCGACGCGCCGGCAAAGGGCGGGGCCAGCACGCCGCCGCCGAGATACTTCTCCAGGAACTGCGCCGCCAGGCCGTGGACGTCGCCGCTGACGAGGTAGTTCCTCGGGCCCATCGACGTGCTGTGCGTGGCATACGCGAAGACGACGGCCACGAGGTCGCCCGTGCCCGCGCGCGAGATCTTCAGCACCTGCACCTCGCGGTCCGTCGCCAACGAGGGGTTCCGGCCCAGCCGGATCGTGGAACCCCCGGCGGGGTTCGTCACGACCTCGCGCCGGTTCGCGCCTACGGGAGAAGAGCCCGACCCGACCCCGATCTGGACCGGGGCCATGTGGGCGAGCGCGTCGCGAACCACGTCCACGAGCCGCGTTTCGAGCGTCTGGACATACTCGACGTTGTTCGGGTGACCTTTCTCGCGGTCGATCCCAACGTTCGGCGCGCTGTGCGTGTGGATCGCCGCCAGGAAAAGCTCCGACGGATGGAGGCGGCAGGCCTCGAGGATCGCCTTCCGGTAACTCGCGGCCGTGCCGCCGTAGAGACCGAGGATCTCCGTCGAGACCAGCACCAGGTGCCGGCCGTTCTGCTCGAAGGCGACGGCCCGCGCCGTCAGCGGATCGTGCACGCCCTGCGACACGTCTTTGCGCGACTCGTATCCCGCCAGCGTGACAGGCTTCGTCGGCGTGATGTCGATCCGGGCGATCCCGGCCCGCAGGACGTCCGGCGGTTCGGCCGCCAGCGCAGCGCCGCAGACGAGGAGGCACGCGCCGATGATCGCCGCCAGCCGCTTCATCATCTCCGAGGCCGGCCACGAGGCGGGCTTGGCCGGCGCCAGGGCCTTCCCGGCCGTCCCGGGCCGCGAGAGGTCCGCCCGCTGCACCGCCAGCGCGGCGCCGCCGACCAGGAGGCACGCGCCGACAACCACCGCCAGCCGTTTGGCCCCGGATCGCTGCATAGTGTTGCCTCCTGCACAACCTTTCTGGAAACAGCCCACGCGAGACCATGATACCTTCCCGCGGCGCCACGGCAAGCGTCTCGCAGGGCTTGGGGCCGAAAGATAGCTTGTCAGGGCCCGCGTTCGAGGTAGACTCAGGGCCAGAGCGTCCGAGGGGGCCGACGTAAGGGCCTCCCCTTGCCGCCAGACGGGCTACTTGTGCCGATATGTTTTCGCACGACCGGTTCCGCGAGCCGGAGTCTGTCGAGATGCGTAACGCCATACTCCCGCTCTTCATCGTATCCGCAGCCGGCGGCGCCGCCCTGGCCCAGGCGCCCGACGCGGTCTTCGACCTGAACAAACCTTACGACCTCGAGATCGTCACCTGGACGGCCGACAAGGAGACCGAGGGGCTGACCTGGGAATGGCTGGTCACCGAGTACCAGCGGTTCCGCCCGAACGTCCGCATCAAGAAAGAGATCCAGTCGAACCAGACGTACCCGAGCTGGGCGATGACCCAGTTCATCTCGGGCACGGCGCCGGACATCATGCAGTCGTTCCCCTGGAAGGCCCACCAGTGGGGCGCCGAGCTGGGGTACCTGGTGCCGCTGAGGAAGTACCTGAACCGCCCCAACCCGCACGACCCCCGCGACGCGAAGCGCTATCCCACCTGGATGTCCTGCCTGTACGAGGAGCTGCTGGAGCACAACGCCGATCCATACTACGGCGAGATCTGGACGATTCCGATCAGCCTGAATACCCAGCGCTTCTACTATAACAAAGATATCTTCAAGCGGTATGACCTGAAAGTGCCGCGGACGTTCACGGAGATGGGCGAGGTGTGCCGGCACGTCCGCGAGCGGTCGGCGGGGACGATCGTGCCGATCGCCATGCCCTCCGACGGGGCCTGGCTCGATTACCTGGGGGCGGGCGTCAACAGCGACACCCTCGACCGGTTCGACCTGATCCGGAAGGACGCCAACGTCACCGAGGCCGAGGAACTGGTGGCGGCCCTGAGGGGGATGTGGAACTGCCGCACCGAACAACTGTACTCGTTCCACAAGCTCCTGAAGAAGATGAACGACGGGGGCTGGTTCCAGGAAGGATGGACGGGCTTCGACCTGAACCAGTGCGACAACCTGTTCGCCAACGGCCGCGCGGCCATGATCCGCGAAGGCTACTGGATGAAGGAGGGATTCGACAAACGCATCGCCGGGGCGTTCGAGTTCGGCGTCATGCGCGAACCGTACATCGACAAGGAGTTCGCGGGCCGCGACCTCGGCCGCATGCTCGAGATGATGGGCAGCTACGGCAGCGAGGTGGCGGTGACGCGGAGCTGCGCGGACCGCGGGCGGCTGGCCGCCGCCATCGATTTCCTCCAATGGGTCACCAGCCCGGAGGTGGCGATCAAGCTGTCGGGCCGCCGCGGGGCCATGCCCTCGACGCGCGACCTCGACGCGTCGCTGCCCGCCGAGACGCGCGTCTTCAAGCCGGAGGTCGGCGGCCGGCCGGGCGGGCCGCTCTTCTACGGGTTCAACCCCGGCTTCCAGATGCGCGAGGCCGTGGCGCAGGTGGCGCCGCTGTACGTCTCGGGCCAGATGGAGCTCTCGGAGCTTCAGGACTTCCTGTCGAAGTACGAGAAGCGGTTCGTGGACCTGGCCCTGCGCGACACGCAGGAGAGCACGCAGATGGGCATCGTCAAGGGGGCCCGCCTGTACGCCCGCTTTGTGTACGACCAGGAGCAGTGGCGCCGACGGGCCGACCGGGCCCGGTCCGAGGGCTCGCCGCAGACGCTCGCCCTGGAGAGCCGGCGCGCCGAGGTCCTGAGCAGTTGCGCCGTGACCATGGACAACCTGTCGGACATGGAGGAGGTCGTCAAGGCGGTGGCCGCGGCGGCCTACCCGGGCGCCGGCGGCGCAGGCTACTGGCATCGCCCGATCATCGACAAGCCGACCGGGGAAGTGCTGGGCCATCTGGCCCATGCGGCCGTGGGCGTTGCGCTGGTCGGCCTGGGCCTCTACCTGATGCGGAAGAAGCGCATCGCGCGGATGCTGGGATTCCCGGAGAAAAGTATCTACGCCTTTCTCCTGCCAAGCCTGCTGTTCGTCCTGGTCTTCAGCTATTACCCGGCCTTCTCGGGCATCTACCACGCCTTTACCCAGTGGAACGGCGCCGGCATCGACGAGTTCATCGGGCTGGGGAACTTCAGGGAGCTGTGCCGCGACCAGATCCTCGGCGTCTCGGTCCTCAACCTCGCGTGGATGCTGGCGGTGTTCTTCATCAAGCTGGCGCCGCCGTTGATCTGCGCTGTGATCCTCTATCACGTGGCCAGCGCGCGGCTGCGCTACTGGTTCCGCGTGATGTTCGTGCTGCCGATGATCGTGCCCGGGATCGTCTACTGG
>Ga0315273_10000570_pt1 | contig 39462 bp, 25 predicted proteins | sample YL17G02_0_MG_FD_205753 | JGI IMG/M metagenome (GOLD analysis project Ga0315273, IMG submission 205753) | Sediment microbial communities from Yellowstone Lake, YNP, Wyoming, USA - YL17G02_0 | ecosystem: Environmental > Aquatic > Freshwater > Lake > Sediment | place: USA: Wyoming | collected...
CGGCCGAGCAGGCCCTGCAACTTGGGCCGGACAGCCAGGAGGCCAGGATCGTGCTGGCCAGGGTGCTGATCGAGAAGGGCAGGTTCACCGAGGCGGCGGACATTCTGAGCCGCGCCTGCCAGGCGAATCCCCAGGATGCCAAGGCGGTGTATTTCCTGGGCGTTGCCCAGGAGAAGAGCGGGCGGCTTGAGGAGGCTCTGAACACCTACCGCCGGGCGTACGGCCTGGACGAGTCGGACTTGTCGCCGATCAAGGCCTCGGCGGAGGTCCTCGTGGCCCTGGGCCGGGACCGGGCGGCGATGTTGCAGATCGAGAGTTACCTGCCCAAGGCTCCGGACGATGCGGCCATGTACGAACTGGCCGGGCGACTGGCACTGATGGGCAAGGAGTACGACAAGGCGGTCGAATACCTCCAGCACCTCCGTGACATGGACTTCCAGAACGTCCGTTACGCCGAGCTGCTGGCGCGGGCCCAGCTCGGGGCCGGGAAGCACGCTCAGCTCGTGGACAATCTGACGGAGCTTCTCGCCCGGAAGAACTACGAGGCCCCGACGTGGGTGTACCTGATGCTGGGCGACGGCTACCTGGCCCAGGGCCAAGGCCGCAACGCGTTCAACGCCTACTTCACCGCCAGCGAGCGCGAGCCTAAGCAGGTGGAGGTCTGGCTGTCGCTGTCACGGTCAGCCCTTGCCATGAACGACACGCCGCGCGCGGTGGGTTCGGCCCAGCGGGCCTTGATGCTCGCTGCCGGAGACGTGAACGCCCAGTTGCTCCTGGGCTGTGCCCTGCTGAAGGACGGCAAGCCCGCGAGGGCGGTGCTCGTGCTGACCGGCGCGGCCGCGGATCATCCCGACAACCCAACGGTCCGGTGCCTGCTTGGCCGGGCGCATGCCGCGCTGGGGCAGAAGGACCTGGCCGTCAAGTGCTACACCGAGGCGATTCGCCTCGATCCGCTCAGCGTGCTGGCAAAGCAGCTTCTTCAGTCGTCGATCAACGGAGAGGACCTCTCGAAGGTCCAGTAGACAGGGTGTCTGACCGAACGGTCCCGGCCTGGCTGCCGGGGCTCGCCGGAGGCATTGGAGAGAGCGTGACTACCGCCAAGAGAGTTGGACTGACGGGACTTGCCGTCGTCGCGTTGGGCACCTGCGCGGCCTACTACGCGACCATGGTGGTTGCGTACAAGACGAACGCGCCGGACACCTGGCTTGGGTATCTCATTCCCTTCATGCTGGCCGCGCTGACCTTGATGATCCTCATCGGCTTCCAGCGGAAGGTGCATCGCAGCGTGGACTCCATCAGCAGGCAACTGCACCAGTTGAAGGACGCCGACGAGATCGGCACGGTAGAAGTGGAAGACGGCGAGGAGCTCGGTTCGGTGGTTCGCCCGCTGAACGAATACCTCACCGTGATCCGCAAGAACATGGCCAAGCTGCGCTCGGATAACCGGGAGCTGCAGATCCAGGCCCGGATCGCCGCCGCGGAGAAGCACCACACCGAGGCGATCATATTCTCGATTTCGGACGCGGTGATCGTGACCAACAGGTTCGACGAGCTTCTTCTGGCCAATGACGCGGCCGAGAAACTGCTGGGCTTCCAGTTGGCATCGGCGATCCGCAAGAACATCGACCGGATCGTTTCAGACGGCACGCTGGTGCGGCTGATCCGCGAGACCCGCAGCCACGGCAGCGGATTCACGCGGAAGGTTGTCGAGCACAGCATCGACAGCAAGGGCGTGCCGCGGACGTTCAGCATCACGCTGAGTTGCATCATGGTGCCCGGCGAGGAGGTCTCGGGTGTGGTGGCGGTGCTGCACGACGTGACGCGGGAGAAGGACATCGCCCGCATGAAGACGGACTTCGTCTCGAACGTATCGCACGAGCTGAAGACCCCGCTGGCGTCGATCAAGGCGTACGTCGAGATGCTCATGGACGGCGAGGCCGAGGATGAGGACACCAAGCGCGAGTTCTACGAGATCATCTCGACCGAGGCTGACCGCCTGCACCGGCTGATCGAGAACATCCTGGACATATCGCGGATCGAGTCCGGGGTGGTCAAGGTTGTTCGCGAGCCGGTGAGCCTGCCCGGCGTGGTCAAGCAGGTGTTGGACGTCGCGGCCCCGCAGGCGAAGCTCAAGGACATCAAGCTGGTCAGCCAGTTGACCCCGATCTACTACCAGGTCGAGGCGGATCACGACATGATCTACCAGGCGGTGATGAACCTGGTGTCCAACGCGATAAAGTACACGCCCGATGGCGGCACGGTCACGGTCGGCGTGGGAGTGGACGAGCGCCGCGGGGTGAGCTTCTGCGAAGTCTCGGACAATGGCGCGGGGATCGCCGCCGACGAACTGCCCCACATATTCGACAAGTTCTACCGCGTCAAAGCCAACAACAAGCTGGCCAGGGGGACGGGACTTGGGTTGACGCTGGTCAAGCATATCGTCGAGACGGTTCACGACGGCAAGCTGTCTGTTACCAGCGCGGAAGGAAGCGGCAGCACATTCACGTTCGAGCTTCCCGTAATGCATTGAATGTGCCAAGCCAAGAAGGCAGGTGTGACAATGAGCAGCAAGAAGATCCTGGTTGCCGACGACGAAGCCCACATCCTCCACGTGGTTTCCATGAAGCTCCGCAACGCGGGCTTCGAGGTGATCACGGCGGTCGACGGCGAGGAGGCACTGGAGCTGTGCATGGCCGAGAAGCCCGACCTGCTCATCACCGACTTCCAGATGCCGCTGATAACCGGCCTGGAGTTGTGTACGCTCCTGCGCGGGCAGGAGGGCACGCGGGACATCCCCGCGATCATGCTTACGGCCCGTGGCTTTGACATCGAGCCCGAGGAGATGGAGGCCGCCAGGATCTCGGCGGTGCTGGCCAAGCCTTTCAGCCCGAGGGAAGTCCTTCAGAAGGTTAACGAGTTGCTGGCTCCCGCCGGAGCTTCGGCGGGTGCGGAGCAGGCATGAACCTGGCACAGACAAGCACATGTCAGATACTTGCCGAGATGGAACCGATGTTCCAGAGGCTCACCGACCGCGCCGGCGATCTGCACCTGGAATTGAGCGTCTGGAGCCCGGACGGCAAGCGCGTGGGCGATTTCCAGCCCTGCTGCGAGTTCTGCCGGACCATCTCCGACGCCGGCGGGGCGTGCTGCCAGAGCATGCGGGAAATCGCCATGCGGGCAGCCGGCGACTCAAAGCCCGTCGCGACGCGCCTGCCGGGCGGCTGCGACGTGATCGCCGTGCCGGTCCGCAAGCGACGCCGGATAGTCGGCGCCGTCGCGTCGTGCTGGCCCGGCAGGCTCTGGCTGGACGAGGAGTTCATCGCAAGGCGCTGCGACGAACTGCACCTCGACCGCCTCACACTGCTTGCCATGGCGCAGGAGGCCTGCCGCCACGAGCGGCTGCGGTGCGAGGAAATCCTGCCATGGCTCGAGTGGGTCGTCGAGAACGAGCAGGCCCTGCACGTGGCGAACTACGAGCTGTCCACGCTGTCGACGAACCTCTCGACCACCTACGAGGAACTCAGCCTGCTGTATTCCATCAGCGGGTCGATGAGGGTCACGCAGTCACCCGACGCCTTCCTGCTGGCCGTGTGCAGGGAGGTCCACGAGGTGATGAACCTCTCGGCCGCGGCGGCCATCGTGTATGCCCACCCGCCGGCAGTGCATGAGGACACGGTCGTCGTCGCCGGTGAACTGGGCCTGACCAAGGAGCAGATCATGCTCCTGGCGGCCACGCGGATCACGCCCATGCTGGCGCAGAACAGCCGCGTGGTGGTGGATAACCAGTTCACGTGGAGCACACGTCCGGACCTTGGCAAGGCCGTTCGGAACCTGGTGGCCGTGCCCCTGCTGGGCGAGCAGACGATGGGCATGCTGCTGGCGTTCAACAAGGAATCCGGGGATTTCAACAGCGTGGACATCAAGCTGATGAGCTCGATCGGCAACCAGTCCACGGTGTTCCTGACCAACAACATGCTGTACGCGGACCTTCAGGATCTGCTGATGGGCGTCTTGCACGCCCTTACGGCGACGATCGACGCCAAGGACCCGTACACGTGCGGGCATTCCAACCGCGTGGCGATCATCTCAAAGCGTCTGGCCGAAAGCATGGGCCTGCCCGCCCAGCGGGTCCAGCAGATTTACCTGGCCGGGCTCATGCACGACATCGGCAAGATCGGCGTGCCGGAGAGCGTGTTGTGCAATCCGGGCCTGCTGACACCCCAGGAGTACGAGGTGGTCAAGAAGCACCCTGCCCTGGGCGCGAAGATCCTCGGCGGGATCAGGCAGTTGGACGACGTTATCGCGGGCATCCTCTACCATCACGAGAGGCTTGACGGTCGCGGCTACCCGCAGGGGCTTTATGGAGACGAGGTGCCGCTGGACGCGCGGATCATCGGCCTGGCCGACTGCTTCGACGCGATGAGCAGCGACCGCACCTACCGCAAGGCCCTGCCGCTGGAGGCGGTGGTCGACGAGGTGCGAAAGTGCGCCGGCACCCAGTTCGCCCCCGAGGTCGTCGCCCATCTGCTCGACTGGGACCTCGAGAACCTGCTCAAGGAGCTTTGCCAGCCCGCCAAGACCGTTTTCCCGATCCAGATCGCGCAGGAGGACGCCGTATGAACATAGCAACCGAAAGCTACGGGCACGCCGTCATTCTCAACCTCAAGGGCGAGTTCACCGAGGACGTCCTCGGCGCGGTGCGCCAGGCCGTGGACCACCAACTGGAGTCCGACGAGGTGGTGGATGTCGTGTTCGGCCTCGATGGCGTGCCGTTCATCGACTCAGCCGGCCTGGAGTACCTCCTCGATCTCCAGGACCGCCTGGCGGAACGGTTCGGTCAGGTCAAGCTGGTCCGCCCGGACGAGAACGTGACGCTGATCCTCGAATTCACCCGTCTGCGGTCGATGTTCGAGGTCTACAAGGAAACCCACGAGGCCGTCAAGAGCTTGCCGGCATGACCGGCCACGCGGGAGGAACTATATGATCACCAACGCCGGACAGAAACGTCAACTCGGCCAGTTGCTGGTAGAACAGGGCGTCCTGATGGCCGAGCAACTCGATCAGGCCCTTGCCTACCAGAAGGAGACGGGCAACACCCTGCTTCTGGGCGAGGTGCTGCGCAAGCTCGACCTCTGCCAGGAAGAGGACGTGATGAAGGCGCTGGCCAGCGCATACGGCGTTCCGTTCGCGAGGGTCTCGCCTCGCCTGGCCGACCCCAAGATCATGGACGTGCTGCCACGGGAGTTCCTCGAACGCCACAACGTCCTGCCACTGTTCAAGGTCCGCAACCGCCTGGCCCTGGCAATAAACGAGCCCGCGAACGTCTTTTTGCTGGAGGAGATAGGCCGGCTGACAAACTGCGAGGTGATGGTCGTCTGCGCCACGGCCAAGGACATCAAGGCCACGCTCGACACGTACCTTCCAGCCGCCAACGTCTTCGTCATAGACGACATCCTCGACGACTTCGACTCGTCGGACTTGTCCATCGTCGAGGCGCAGATGGAGGACATCACGGACCTGGAAGTCGCGGCCGGGGGCTCGCCGGTAATCAAGCTGGTCAACTACCTGATCTACAACGCGGTCCGCGAGGGCGCGTCGGACATCCACATCGAGCCGGACGACAATGCCCTGCGCGTGCGGTACCGCATAGACGGGCGGCTTTACGAGAAGCTCCACCCGCCGTACAAGATGCTGCCCAGCATCTCCAGCCGCATCAAGATCATGGCCAACCTCGACATCGCCGAGCGGCGCCTGCCCCAGGACGGCGGCATCCACGTGATGATGGGCGGCCGGCCCATCGATCTTCGCGTCTCGACGCTTGCCGGGCAGTTCGGCGAGAAGGTCGTCATCCGCGTGATCGACAACCGCAACGTCCTTGTCAACCTCGAGAAGCTCGGCTTCGACTACGAGATGCTCAAGCGATGGCGCAAGGTCGTGCAGTTGCCCAACGGCATCGCGCTGGTTACCGGCCCGACCGGCAGCGGCAAGAGCACCACGCTTTACGGCTCGCTGCGGGAGCTGAACTCCGACGACGTGAACATCTGCACCGTCGAGGACCCGGTCGAGTTCAACCTGGCGTGGGTCAACCAGTTCCAGGTCAACGTCAAGGCGGGCTTCACTTTCGCCTCGGCCCTTCGCAGCCTGCTGCGGCAGGACCCGGACATCATCATGGTCGGCGAGATCCGCGACTCCGAGACGGCCCGCATTGCCGTCCAGGCCGCCCTTACCGGGCACCTGGTGCTCAGCACGCTGCACACCAACGACGCGCCCAGCGGAGTCACGCGACTGCTGAACATCGGCATCGAGCCGTACCTCGTGGCGGCCTCCGTCGAGGCGATCCTGGCCCAGCGGCTCGTGCGGAAGATCTGCACGAACTGCAAGGAACCCTACGAGCCGCCGATGAACATCCGCCGGGGCGTGGAAAAGGCCGCCGGCCAGGCCGAGGCGTTCTATCACGGCGTCGGCTGCCTCAAGTGCAGAAGCACGGGCTTCTCCGGACGCATCGGCATCTACGAGCTGCTGGTGATGAACGACGAGATCCGCGACAAGATCTCGGCCAATGTGTCCATCAACGAACTGCGGGCGATTGCCAAGGCAAACGGCATGGTCACGTTGCACCAGGATGGCATGGCCAAGGTCAAGGCCGGGTTGACGACAGTTGAGGAAGTTTTCCGCGTCACGGTCGGGTAAGCGGCGACTTGTTGAAAGGAGCATGCGGGAATGTCCAAGCCTGAAACGACGTCACAGGACACGCAGCGTTGGAGGCATCCCAGCCAGTTGGCGGCCTCGGCGGCGAGCAAGCCTTCATCCCAGCCTCCGCACGCGCAGCGGGGAGTCGCGACGCCCGGGCGGGAAGACCGCGCCGAGGCCCCGGCCTCGCCGAACATCAACCCCGCCCGCGTCAAGGTCAAGCGGGACGAGGTCATCTTCTTCACCGCTCAGCTTGCCATCATGGTCGACACCGGCGTGACGCTCTCGGAGGCCCTCGACGTCCTGGCCGACCAGGCCAACGAACCGGTCTTCAAGGCAGTTGTCAGCGACCTGTCGTCGCTGGTCAAGGGCGGCACGGAGTTCTCGGCCGCGCTGGGGAAATACCCCCGTATCTTCACCCGCATGTTCGTGGCGCTGATGAAGGCGTCGGAGGCCTCGGGCCAGATGGGCACGATGCTCAAACGCGCCTCGGACTACATGGGCCAGGAACGCGAGACGCTCAAGAAGATCCGCGGCGCGATGATCTACCCGGTATGCATGATGGTCTTCTGTACGCTGGTGGTCATCGGGCTGCTGATCTTCATCCTGCCGCGCTTCGAAAAGATTTACTCCGGCAAGGGGGCCGTGCTGCCGGCGCCGACGCGGTTCCTGCTGGCGCTTAGCCACGGCATGACCGACTACTGGTTCCTGGTGCTTCCGGGCGCGGCGGGGCTTCTGACGGGTTTCTACTTCTTCTGCCGCAGCGAGGCCGGCAAACGCTTCATGGACACGGTCCGCATCCGCCTGCCGATGGTGGGCGTGATGTACCGAAAGGCTTACCTGGCACGCAGCCTGCGGATGCTTGGGACGATGATCTCCACCGGCGTGGCCCTTCTGGAGGGGCTGGAGATCACCTCGCGGGTCACCGGCAACAAGCACTTCCAGGCCATCTGGGAAGCGGTGGCCGAGCGCGTCAAGCAGGGCGGCAGCATCACCGAAGAACTGATCCAGCATCCGCTGGTGCCCGGCACGATCACGCACATGATCTCGGCCGGCGAACGCACGGGCCAGCTTGCCAGCGTGATGAACCGCGTGGCGGACTTCTGCGAGGAGGACGTCAAGATCTCCGTCAAGAGCGTCACGAGCCTGGTCGAACCCATGATGATTATCATTATGGGCATCGTCATCGGCGGCATAGCAATGGCCCTGCTGCTGCCGGTGTTCAGCATGTCCAAGCTCGCTCGTTGAAAAGTAAAGAGAGGTTCTTGCCGCTGGCGCGGGTTTGCCCCGGCGGCGCGTAGTTCCTTCCCAGCCCCTGTCGTGGCGTGTGCAGCCGGCTTGCCGGTTGCCCCGCGGCGGGGGCACTTTTTTTGCGCGAGGTGCTTTCCCGGCAGGAAAAACACCTCGCACACAGAGCGGGAGAGAGTAGTGAGTAGAAAGGAGAAAAAGCGGCTGGCGCCTCTGTTCGTGCTATCTTCAGGCCCGTTCACGGGCCTTTGCCCCTAAGGGGTTTAGACCAGGCCTTCGAGGCCTGGGAAGGCCGGGATGTGTCAGTCGCTGTTGTTCCTTTTTCCTTTCAGCACGCTTTAGCGCGCTTACCAGACTTGACGGCGGCCTTTAGGCTAAAGCCCTGATGAAAGCGCGCTGAAGCGGGCTGAATACAGGAAAAACGCGCCGATCGTTTCCAGGGCTAAAAGCCCTGGCCTATGCCCCCCGCAGGGGACCGAGGCCTGCGGGGCGAAGGCCCGTGAACGGGCCTGATGCTGCTCCGACGCTTTGTATTCCGATGAACTCGTCGGGCTGGACCTTCCCCTCGTGATATCCCATCGCCAAAGTGGGGATGAGTCAGCCCGGCGGCGCCGATGTTCTGGCGGTCTACAGGCCCGGCCGATAGAATAGGACTATGGCCAAGCGGGATTATTACGAAGTTCTGGGAGTCAAGCGCAGCGCCGAGGCCGACGAGATCAGATCGGCCTATCGCAAGCTTGCGCGCAAGTATCACCCGGACGCGAACAAGGCCACGGGCGCGGCGGAGAAGTTTCGCGAAGCCACCGAGGCGTACGACGTGCTTTCGGATGCCGAGAAGAGGAAGGCATACGACCAGTTCGGGCACGCCGGGCCAAGAGCCGGTTTCGGCACGGGCTATCCCGGCGCGGGCCAGGCCGGACGGGGCGGACCCCAACAGGGCGGACAGGGCGCGGCGTTCGATTTCAGCGAGTTCTTCGGCGGCGGCCGTGGCGGCAGCGGTTTTTCGGGCATGAGCCTGGACGACATCCTCCAGGCCCTTGGCGGGGGCGCACGGCGAGGCCGGCGGCGCGAGCAGCGCCAGCCGCAGCCGCCGCAGCGCGGCGCCGACAGCGAGACGCACCTGATGCTGGGCTTTCTCCAGGCCATTGCCGGCACGAGCACCCGCATACGCATCTCGCGCCAGGCGCCCGACGGCTTGACGCAGCAGGAGACCATCGAGGTCAAGATTCCCCCCGGCGTGAAGGACGGCTCGAAGATCCGCATCCGCGGCAAGGGCGGGCTTGGCGCGGGCTCGCCGGGCGACCTGTACATCATCGTCGGCGTCCGCCCGCACGAATACTTCCGCCGCGAGGGCGACGACATCTACGTTTCCGTGCCCATCAGCATCACCGAGGCCGCCCTGGGCGCCAAGGTGGATGTGCCCACGCTCGACGGCACGAGCACCGTGACCGTCCCGCCTGGCACCGGCTGCGGGCGAAAGCTGCGCCTGCGCGGCAAGGGCGTGCGCCGCGGAGCGGCTCAGGCGGGGGACCTGTACGTCGTAATCCAGATCGCCCCGCCGCCAAGCCTGGGCGAGCGGGAAAAGCAACTGCTGACCCAACTGCATGGCCTGCTCGCCTGCGACCCGCGAGCCAACTGCCCATGGCGATAGAAACCAACACCGCATCCCGTTCCGCAAGCTTTACCGTCATTCTTGTCGGCCTGGTCATAATCTGCGTCGGTCTGGGCGCCATGATGTTCATCACCATCGAGGCCGCCTCGACCACCACCGACCTTGCCGCCAGGAAGCTGCTTGCCAGACTGTCCTGGCTGTCGCTGGTCCTGCTGTGCCTTGCGGGGCTGATGACGACGTGGGTTCTCCTGCGATATGTCCGCCACCGCCTGCGCGACAACGTGCCGCCCCCCGCGGAGCCTTCCCAGTACATCAACGCCTGGGAGATTGCCGGCAAGCGGTTCCAGCTCAACGAGGACAACGAGCCTGACGACCCCGACTACCTCTGCGATGACGATGAAGACAACGACGACGATGACGACGAGCAACCCCCCGGCCCCAAAGACCGCTGGCGGTAGGGCAGGGCCACAATGGGGTTGCGATTCACCTGTAATCAGGAATGTGAATCCAATGGCCCGTAGATAAGCCTTTGGGGTGTTTTTTCCGGAGCCTGAAAGGCTCAAAGCCGCCGGCCCCCGCCGTAAGGCGGGTGGCGGGCGGCCCAGCCCAGGGCAGAGCGACGCGCCGCCCTGGGTAGCAGACGCATATAATAGACCAAGCCCTGAAAGGGCGTAACATTGGCTACGGCAACGGTTTGTGCCGCCCTTTCAGGGCTCGTTTCAAAAAACGTCCACCACCCAGGGCGGCGCTTCGCTCTGCCCTGGGCTGCGCGGCTTGACTACCCCTAAAATCTGAATATCTGGGGACACCATACACATTAAGCCTTGACGGCGCGACGCCTGGGGCAACGTCACCCGCACCATTCAGGATCCCAACGGCCCGGCCGGCGACACCGACCCCAACGTGTCCTACACGTGGGGCTATGGCCTGGACGGCAGCGCGGCGACGCACGCCCGGCTGGAAAAAGTTACCCTTCCCGGCGGGCGGGAGATATACTACAACTATGAGGCCAGCGACGAGTTCAAGGCGTAGCACGGGCATCCTGCCCGTGAGTCGCAGGGCCATCCTGGCCCTGCCGTGGACGGGGAAGCCCACGGGCAAGATGCCCGTGGTACTCATGGGCAGGATGCCCATGCTACTCATGGGCGGGACGCCCATGCCACTGCCTCGGGCGGGCGGACGAAGTACGTGGCCTACAGCTACCTGGGAGCCTCGATGGTGGTGGATGCAAACCATCCCGCCGTGCCGACCGGCCTGCCCGAAGGGCCCCCAAGCGGGCGGCTGACCTACGCGGGCAGCAACAAGGCCAATGCGCCGTGGCACGGGCATCCCGCTTGGGGGCCCCAAGGGCTTGCCCGCGAGTCGCAGGGCCGTCCCGGCCGTGCTGTGGCTGGGCAAGCCCACGGGCGGGACGCCCGTGACACTCATGGGCAAGATGCCCATGCTACTCATGGGCGGGACGCCCATGCCACGCCCGCCTACGATCAGGCCGGGAGCAACGTCCGCGGCCCTCGCCCCCCTCAGGGGCCCCAAGGGCCGGCCGACCCGAACGCCAATAACGCCGCCCACTTCCGCTACGACGCCTGGAACCGCCTGGCCACCATCCACCTGGACAACGGCGACACGGCCGGCACGCTCGACGCCAACGACACCCTCCTGGCCACGTACCGCTACGACGGCCTGAACCGGCGCGTGAAGAAGGTCACCCACGCCGACGCGAACACCACGACCGACTACGTGTACCACAACGAATCGTGGCAGGTGGTGGAAATCCGCTGCGGCGTGAATCAGACGCCCACCGCCGCCCCGTACAAGCAGTTCGTGTGGGACATCCGATACATCGACTCGCCCGTGTGCCGCTGGTGGGACAAGGACTCCGACGGCACGATGGAGCCGACCGCCGGCGAGATGCAGTACTTCACCAACGACGGCAACTTCAACGTCACGGCCCTGGTCGACGCCAACAGCGGCAGCGTGGTGGAGCGCTACCTCTACGACCCCTACGGGAAGGTGACTGTGCTGAACGGGGCGAGTGGGGCCGAGAAGGACCCGAACGTGGCCGAGTGGTCCCCCGACGCCGACAACAAGAGCGACTGGGACAACGAGATATTGTTCTGCGGGTACTGGTACGACCCGGAAACCGGCTTGTACCACGTGCGGGAGAGGTACTACGACCCGATTACAGGAACATGGAAGACGCGTGATAGGATACTGTATCCGGATGGTATGAATATGTATCAGTATGTGGGGGGGAGCCCGGTCAATCGTCTCGATCCCTATGGCCGCGACTCGAGGACGGATGCGGAGAAAAAGTTGGATGCGGAAATCGAACGCAATGCAAGAGCTTATGCAGACAAAGCATACGATACAGAAAACGAGAAGGTATGGCCACATAACCAAATTGATCCCCTTTCGTACGTTGGTCCAATGGCTCCCTACGCCCAGCCATTGTGGTATGACTACTACGCGGATATTGCAAAGGTCCAAGAATACAGGGCCGAAGCTGAGAGGTGGTGGACTGACTCCCGGCATTCCTGCGGTCCAAACGTATCAGAGGACTTGAGACGGGTCGTCCAGGCCATCAAAGACCGTTTCAATAACGAACGTGATCCCCAGATTAAATGCGACCTGTGCTATACGGCATTTAACAAGGATAGCACCGAAGCAGCAACCTCATGGGATATTCAAGATCTACATGGCATGACCCTTGGCCCTATTACTGCGAAAGTCCTTGGAGTGCGAGTTGAGTCATGGCATCCTCAGGAGTTGCGTTTAGCACCAGAGGGCTCCTGGAAACGTTCTGTGCAAGTAGATGATAGATGCTACGATGCCGCGGCCGTTAACTACGTGATGTATGGGGTAATAGGGCGGCTATGTGAAGGGTATGAAGGAATCAAGGAATGGGAGGATGTGTGGGCCAGGGTGCGCGATTGGAAGCTAAACGCGTACGGGCACCTACCTACCACAGAGACAACCGACTGGGCCTATGATGGTTGGATGGGATGGCCAAATAGCAATATACCGCGTTCCGAACGGCCCTATCCAGTTAAGGATATCGCCGGGAATAAATGGAGTGATCCGGGCTTCCGCTGGTCACACGGAGGAAGGAAGAAATGAGTTCTGCCCCTAAAAAGATAGCTGCCTGTTTATTATTAGCCTCGACTTCTTTAATATTGGGATGCCACGATGGGCATAAGAAGCCCCGTTCCTGGACCATACTTCATACGGCAGTCGTCGATCAAGACCTGTCTGAAGTAGAACGTTGCATAGCTGAGGGAGTGGATATTAATGCGATGGACGAATACGGCCGGACCCCATTGCGTTGGGCGGCCAGATATGGAAACGTGGATATCGCTAAAGCGTTGATTGCGCATGGTGCAGACACCAATGACGGTTCTTTGGCTCAGGCGGTGGCAGCGCGGCATAGGCCGATGGTTGACTTGTTGTTATCGAATAGGGCTATAGCGGGGGGCTCCCCACTGGTGCAGGCTGCGATGTACGGAAATGTGGAGCTTGCTCGTCTCCTGATTGACAAAGGGGCAGATGTAGACGCCAAAGGTGTAGAGTTGAACAGTGAAGAGCCTGCTATTACAGACTGCGCCCGTTATGGCGAAACCCCTCTGTGGGCTGCCTGCGGACCCGGACACTTGGAGGTGATAAGGCTCCTGCTTGAACAGAATGCCGATGTTAATATAAAGTCGCGGTATGGCTATCCGCTGGGTCGTGCGGCAGAATATGGGCACAGGGCGATTGTCGTGCTCTTGTTGGCACGAGCAGCCAAGACCGATGCTAAGAACACCGCTGGCAAGACCGCTGCCCAGCTAGCCGACGAGAATGGGCACAAAGACATAGGCGATATTATTCGCGGTGCGGAAAACAAATCCAAATCTTGACAAAAAGGGTCAGGCATATGCCTTCGAGCCGGGCCACAAGGGCTACGAAGCCGGCGCAACTTACGCCTTCCGCGATGCCAACACCGCGCTGTCCCAAACGTGGTCACTGACGCCCACCGGCAACTGGTCATCGTCGATGATCGACGGCAACAACCAGACCCGCACGCACGACAACGCCAACCAGATCACGTCGATCTCGGGCGTCGCGCTTGCCCCGCTGTACGACCAGGCCGGGAGCAATGTTCGCGGCCCGCGCCCGGCCGACCCCAACGCCAACAACGCCGCCCACTTCCGCTACGACGCCTGGAACCGCCTGAGCACCGTCCACCTGGACAACGGCGTCACCTCCGGCACGCTCGACGCCAACGACACCCTCCTGGCCACGTACCGCTACGACGGCCTGAACCGGCGCGTGATGAAGGTGGTGGCCGCCGACGGCAACAGCGTGACCGAGTATGTCTTCCATAATGAAGGTTGGCAGGTCGTGGAAATCCGCCGCGGCGTGAATGCCGCGCCGGCTTCGACGGCCTACAAGCAGTTCGTCTACGACATCCGCTACATCGACGCGCCCGTGTGCCGCTGGTGGGACAAGGACTCCGACGGCACGATGGAGCCAGCCGCCGGCGAGATGCAGTACTTCACCAACGACGGCAACTTCAACACCACGGCCCTGGTCGACGCCAACAGCGGCAGCGTTGTCGAGCGGTACCTCTACGACCCGTACGGCCGGGTGACGGTCCTGAACGGGGCGAGCGGGGCCGAGAAGGACCCCAACGTGGCCGAGTGGTCCCCCGACGCCGACAACAAGAGCGACTGGGATAACGAGATATTGTTCTGCGGGTACTGGTACGATCCGGAAACCGGCTTGTTCCACGTGCGGGAGAGGTACTACGACCCGATTACGGGCACGTGGAAGACGCGGGATAGGATACTGTATCCGGATGGGATGAATTTGTATGAGTATGTGAGAAGTACCCCGGTTGTTGCTGTTGATCCCGTTGGCGAAGTCTATATTGAAGGATGGGATCTATATGGCATGAAGAAAGATCAAATAAAGGCGCATATTATGGGGAAAGTAGGGAAAGCGGAATTAGCGGAGGCGGGCGTAACGGGAAAGCTGTCAGTTACAATCGGTTTCAAGGACGAAACAGATGAAATAAAGCTCAAGTGGTTTGCTGGGATGTTGAAAGAGTCATTTGTTCGCTTTGGAGCAAAGGAAGCGGCGGACCATTTTGACCATTGGATGAGCGGATCGGGCGATCCGCTTCCTGTAAAGGTAGGAACCTTTAAAGGCACACGTTCATATCGAATACTTTTCGAGGGCCTTAAGCGAGACTGTATCGCGGGCGGTAACAAAACTGGCGTTACAGCGGCAAGTGAATACGGCAATGATTTCAACGTCTACGTCCTGTTGGGTGGCTATTCATATCAATGGAAGCTTGATCCCAAGAAGGACAACTGCTGCTCTGTGCATTTCACAGTTGATGATGATTACGATTTTCATTTTGGAAAAGAAGCAGTCTTTGAAAATTCAGAAAATCATACGATATCCATCAATACGATATCCATCAAGGGGATGTCAGTAGAGATGTCAGTAAATGTTGAAGTTAGGACTCATATTGGTGTCCCAGATAGTGTTTTGGTAAACCTTAAGAAAGTCTCAGGTGCAAAAGACTTTAAGAGAATAACGAATTGGGACGACACTATTGTTGTAGGGAACGGGCATGATGACAAAGATCACAAAGATGGCAAAAACACCAACCCGGATGCAAGATGGCCGGGGTAACTAAATTGAGGAGATGGTTATGGACTGGCTCACGTTATGGCGTGGTCTGGCAATGATTACGTTTGTCCCGCTTTTGATTGGTTGCTCAACTTCTTCTGAATGCACGGTGAAACAGAGGGTGAAACAGAGAGATCTCGAGCTATGTGTGGTGGCTACCGGAGAAGATAGGGTTATGATAGCTGTCCTCAACAAAAACACACTCAACTCGCTAGAGAATACACCTGAGCAAGCATGTTGTTACCTTCGCTATTTACTGAGTGATTTCGGGGAACAAATAGCAGATGTGGTCGCGGGCACCATTGTTGGTGATACCTCTGGTAATTCAGCGGTCGTTCCCCGCGCAATGGACAAGCTTAGCACCAAAGAACTCAAAGCGGGTGCTGAAATGGTGATGAAGGGCGTCCGCGTTGATTTCTATTCGCTCGATAGGGATGGGCATATTCAAGAGCGGACTGATAGCAAGGTTCTGAAGTTCTCACGGACAGATGCCAAAATGGAGGAGAGCAAGGATGGTAACCATCCTTGACAATTTGCCACGTCGAGAAAGGCTGGATATCTGGGGACACCTTATATCTTTATATCTTATATCATATCTTATATCTTATATCTGGGGACACCTTATAGATTTTGCCCCAACGGCCCCGCCGGCGACACCGACCCCAACGTTGCCTACACGTACGGCTACGGCCTATCGGGCAGCGCGGCCACGCACGCCCGGCTGGAAAAAGTTACCCTTCCCGGCGGAAGGCAGGTATACTACAACTATGAGGACGCCAACGCGTTCATGTCGCTTGGCCGGGTGGCGAACATCGCCGCCAACGGCTCGCCCACGGACGCGCAGAAGTACGTGGCCTACAAGTATCTGGGAGCCTCGATGGTGGTGGATGCCAATCATCCCGCCGTGCCGGCCTGCCCGCGGCTGACGCTGGACCCCAACGCCGACAAGGCCTACGCCGGCTTCGACCGTCTCGGCCGGGTTATCGACCAGAAGTGGGCGACCACCGGCTCGGCCGTGGACCGCTTCGCGTACACGTACGGCCGGAGCTCCAACCGACTGACGCGCTCGCAGGCCCTGAAGGCGGACTACAACGAGACTTACCAGTACGACGCCCTGGACAGGCTCAAGCAGGCCGGCCGGGCCGGCGACGCCAACAGCCTGTACGCCCAGGCGGCCAAGCTGCTGGCCTCCTACGGGGCGGCCGGGGACAATCTGGGCTCTTGCGTCGCATTGGACGGCGACCTGGCCATCGTGGGCGCCCCCGGCGCGGACCCCAACAGCGTGTCGAACAGCGGAGCGGCGTACGTGTTCCACAAGGGCGACGACGGCTGGCGTCAGGTTGCCAAGCTCGTAGCCAACGACCCCAACGCGGATGACAACTTCGGAAAGGCAGTGGCCATCAGCGGCCAGACTGTTCTCGTGGGTTCACCCAACGCCGATCCCAACGGCTCGAACTCCGGCGCGGCGTATGTCTTCAACTGCACGAGCGGGGCCGGCTGGCAGTGGCAGCAGGCCGCAAAGTTGGTGGCCAGCGACGGCGCCGCGAGCAACTACTTCGGCAACGCCGTCGCGATAGACGGCAGCCGGATCGTCATCGGCGCGCATGGCCGGGACTCCTCGAAGGGCGCGGCCTATGTATTCGAGCACAGCGACGCCAACGGCTGGCAGGAGAAGTGCAAGCTGCCCTCACCCACTTTGAATGCCAGCGACTACTTCGGCTTCAGTGTCTCTCTCGACGGCAACACTGCCGTGTCGGGTGCGTATGGTGATGACCAGGCAGCCGACGCCGCCGGGGCGGCTTACGTGTTCCGCTACAGCGGGACGAGCTGGTCGCTGGAGCAGAAGCTGACGGCCGGCGATGCCGCCGCGAGCGACGCTTTCGGCAGGTCGGTGGCCATTAGCGGCGACAAGGTCGTGGTCTCGGCCCCCATGGATGACTACGACTCCAAGTCCAATGTGGGCTCGGCCTATGTGTTCAGCCGCTCTGGATCGACGTGGTCCCAGCAGAAGCAGCTCAAGGCGTCCGACGGAGCGGCAGGCGACTGGTTCGGGGGGTTGGCGCCGCCGATTTCTCACGCGGCCGTCTCCATCGACGGCAATACCGTGTGGGTGGGCGCCCCCGGGCGCGACGACAATGGCGGCGGTTCCGGCTCGGCCTATGCCTTCGGCGACCCGAACCTCGGCCAGGCGGCCAAGCTCCTGGCGACCGACGGGGCGGCCGGGGACTACATGGGCAACAGCGTGTGTGTCCGCGGCAATACAGCCATCGTCGGCGCATACGGTGACGACGACGCCGGCGCGGCATACGTCTTCCGCGACGCCAACACCGCACTGTCCCAGTCGTGGTCGCTGGACCCGCGCGGGAACTGGACTTCGTCCACCACCAACGGCACGACCCAGACCCGCACGCACGACAACGCCAATCAGATCACGTCGATCTCCGGCGTCGCGCTGGCGCCGCTGTACGACCAGGCCGGCAGCAATGTTCGCGGCCCGCGCCCGGCCGATGCCAACGCCAACAACGCCGCCCACTTCCGCTACGACGCATGGAACCGCCTGGCCACCATCCACCTGGACGATGGAGTCACGGCCGGCACGCTCGACGCCAACGACACCCTCCTGGCCACGTACCGCTACGATGGCCTGAACCGGCGCGTGAAGAAGACGGTGGCCGTGGACGGCAACAGCGTGACCGACTACATGTACCACAACGAGAACTGGCAGATTGTGGAGGTCCGCCGCGGCGTGAACGCCGCGCCGGCTTCGACGGCCTACAAGCAGTACGCCTGGGACCTGCGGTACATTGATGCCCCCGTCTGCCGCTGGTGGGACAGCGACCGCGACGGCACGATGGAGCCGGCCGCCGGCGAGATGCAGTACTTCACCAACGACGGCAACTTCAACACCACGGCCCTGGTCGATGCCAACAGCGGCTCCGTGGTCGAGCGTTACCTCTACGACCCCTACGGGAAGGTGACTGTCCTAAACGGCGCGACCGGGGCCGAGAAGGACCCGAACGTCTCCGAGTGGTCCCCCGACGCCGACAACAAGAGCGACTGGGACAATGAGGTGTTGTTCTGCGGCTACTGGTACGATCCGGAAACCGGGCTGTTCCACGTGCGGGAGAGGTACTACGACCCGATTACGGGAACGTGGAAGACGCGGGATAGGATACTGTATCCGGATGGGATGAATTTATATGAGTATGTGAGTAGTTCGCCACTTGCCCGCCTGGATCCGCTCGGGGAATGGGAGAAGTTGAACGACGATATGAAGGATTACACCTTCGAGGCAAACACCAACGACACGTTTAGTGGCCTTATTAAGATGGTGAATGAAATCTACGGCTTCAACAACTCAGACAAGAATTGGGTATGCATATGGCCTAGGACGGAGGCGAAGTATGTTCCTCCGTCCATCAGAAGCGAAATGGGTAACAAGTGGCAATCCGGCAAGCCTGCTACTTGTGGTGTCTATGATGTTGGCAATCTCGTGGATGGGTGGGATACCGGCACCGATGTTGCGGCTGATGTGGCCGGTGATGCTCCCGTCGTTGTAGAGAATAGGCCGATCACTGAACAGAGGCAGATACCTACACCTGGTGGCATTCTAGTTAAGGATGTCGTTACAGGCTACAAAAGGGTAGTGACGAATCGCGGAGGGTATTCCGCACGCATGTCGAAGTTCATCTTCGGCGGACCGATTACTTCCGCAGGAGAGCTTAGGGCGGTTCTAATGAAAAATGCTGGCGCGGGGAAGACTCCTATAAAGATGCTCACGCTGATCGGTCATGGAAATATGGAATCCCCCGCTCTAAGTCGTGTGGATGGGAAAGGCGGTGTTATTACTGGTCAGGCGCAAGCCGCTACACCCTTTGCTAAGGCGGTGAACAGGGAGTTGCCCGGTATGTGCTGGTTTAGGCACGATGCCGAGGTACGTCTTGTGGGCTGTCACTCGTTTCAAACTGCGGCCAAGAATTGGGCCACGAATGTTCTTCGGAAGAAAGCGAGGGCCTATGGATCGGATGAAGTAATTGTTACAGGTGTAAAGGAGGACGGATCGGTAACGGCCGGCTATGGGGAGGGGCACGGAGGAGACTACAATACCTCTGACGCGTTCTTTAGGGACGGGCATTGGAAGTATCTCGAAGGATCTAACTAAATTACTACCGCGCTGGCTTTTGATTGGCACGGTGTGAAGGAGCAACGGATGAGAGCACAGAGGACCCCAATAGGGAATGCCCTATCGGCGATGGGTATGCTTGCCATCATGTGTTGTTGGGGGTGCTCTGCGTCGGAACGGGACATGGGGTGGGATTTGAAGTCCGAGGAAATCTCTGGGTACCTCGCTGAGTATGGCTCGTTGCAGAGCGCGTCCATAACGATCACGGACATGCCAACGCCGCTGGCTATGAGCACGGCTGAGCAGACGGAAATCATTGAGGCCCTGAAGAAGGACACGCACCGCTTTCAGGGAGACGACTCCTTCATTTCCGGCGCATCATATAGTGTCTCCTTCAATATTTGCCTGTTTCGTGGGCCTAGCGTTCTGATAATAGGGTTAGACTATTTCGGTCTCGGTATCGGCAATCGCGACGAGTTCCGCTTTGTTAACCCATCCTTTGTTCGGGCAATCGATAAGATGCTCGGAAAGAATGGCATCTATACTCCCGAATCAGCGGACTATTACAGGAAAATGCTTGCTAAAGGCGCTGCCGACCCTGGGCCTGATGGTGGTCCCGTGAAGGCTGGTGAGCCAATGCGCGTGTCAGACGTGGCTCCCCAGTGTATAGCATCGTTTGTTGATGGCGCTGGAGAAGGGGAAATAGCGGTTAGGATCCACAGAACGAGGGCCACGGAGATATCGCTTGGGCCAGACGGCGCAGACAGGGAGGCTCTGATCAAAAGTTTGGTCGAAGATAGCTGGCCGACCCAACGCGATAAGGCATTTGTCAGTGCCTCTGGGCGCAGGGATGCGCTCGAGATCACCGTGACGTCGGATGCCGTCGCGTTCGTCTTCTGGCTTGACGAGTCGGGATTCTACTTCGGAAGGGATGGGCAGTATCGGTTTGATAATCCCAGTTTGGTTCGGGAGATTCAGAGATTCTTCCAAGAGCAGGGCATTTTCGATTTGCCGGAAAGTGGTGATGGGCAAGTCATTGTTCCGGTGGGTTGGGGAAAGGGTGGAAAGTACAAACACATGCTTGAGGGCGCGGGCAGCAAACCGCGCCCCGAAGGCGCCAGGATGCGAGTGGCGATGGCGGCGCGTGAACGAGCCAAGGCCAAAGCCCAGTCTCGGCTTCCACCGCAGGAATCCCCGACCGAGAGGGCCAAGGGGCTTGGTTTTGAGCTGCTTCAGGATCCCTCCCGGCGCCTCAAGGGGATCTATCTGGATGCCGTGGCAGATGGCCTTGCCAAGACGGGTAAGCCAGCAGTACCATATCTTATCAAGGGTCTGCAATCTTCGGACGCCGAAGTTCGCAAGGTGTCGGCCCGGGCTCTTGCGACGATCGGCCCAGACGCGAAAGATGCCTCAGAGGCCCTAGCCAAGGCCCTGACTACTGAGACGGAGGACGGTATTGCCTCGGAGATGGCGGCCGCAATCGGCAAGGTCGGTCCGCCGCCGGCCGAATGCATCCCCGCCCTTCTGGCGACCCTGACAAAGAGAGGCGATTTCACGGCAGTCCATTATAGCGATGTGATGGTCGCCATTGGATCACCGGCGGTGCCAGCACTTGTGGCGGCGATGGAATCGCCGGAGAAACACGTTCAATATCGCGCGATCGAGACGCTGGGCAGGATAGGCCCCGGTGCCAAGGGGGCCATTGACGCTTTGGTGAAGAGAATGCGAGACGATAGCTCCTACTTCGACCTAGTGGTAGATAAGGCGCTGGCGGGAATAGGCGAGGTGGCCATCCCGGCGCTAATGGATGCCGCGCGAACAAGCGGTGGTTACGTACGAGGGCGCGCGGCCCATGCGATGGGGCAAATGGGGCCTGATGCCGTTAGACATCTCATGCTCGCTCTGAAGAATGACAATTCCGAACTGCGCGCGGTGGGCGCGGAGGCCCTTGGGCAGATTGAGCCCCCACCCCGGGTCGTCGTTCCCGCCCTGATAGGCTTGATGGAGGATCCGTCGGATGACGTCCGTTACATTGCCTGTGAGTCCTTGGCCCGCATTGGAGACGGAAGGGCGCTGGGCGTGATGGTGAAAGCCGCCAAAGACCAGAACTCCTGCATGCGCTGTGGTGCGGCCGAGGCCCTTGGTGTGTTTACTCCGGCCACCGACGAGGCCATTAAGACCCTGATAGGACTCTTGCGGGACAAGGACGACGTGGTTTGTCACACCGCGATAATTGCCCTTGGCAAGATCGGCCCGAAAGCCAATGGCGCTATTCCCGAGCTTCACCGGCTGTCGGAAACGGAGGATGATCCGGACACACGGGAGATGGCCAAAGACGCCCTCAAGAGGATCATGATGCCGGAGAAGAAGAAACTATGAGGATGCCAACGCGTTCATGTCGCTCGTGCGGGTGGCGAACATCGCCGCAAACGGCTCGCCCACGGACGCGCAGAAGTACGTCGCCTACAAGTACCTGGGAGCCTCGATGGTCGTGGATGCCAACCATCCCGCCGTGCCGGCCTGCCCGCGGCTGACGCTGGACCCCAACGCCGACAAGGCCTACGCCGGCTTCGACCGTCTCGGCCGGGTTATCGACCAGAAGTGGGCGACCACCGGCTCGGCCGTGGACCGCTTCGCGTACACGTACGGCCGGAGCTCCAACCGACTGACGCGCTCGCAGGCCCTGAAGGCGGACTACAACGAGACTTACCAGTACGACGCCCTGGACAGGCTCAAGCAGGCCGGCCGGGCCGGCGACGCCAACAGCCTGTACGCCCAGGCGGCCAAGCTGCTGGCCTCCTACGGGGCGGCCGGGGACAATCTGGGCTCTTGCGTCGCATTGGACGGCGACCTGGCCATCGTGGGCGCCCCCGGCGCGGACCCCAACAGCGTGTCGAACAGCGGAGCGGCGTACGTGTTCCACAAGGGCGACGACGGCTGGCGTCAGGTTGCCAAGCTCGTAGCCAACGACCCCAACGCGGATGACAACTTCGGAAAGGCAGTGGCCATCAGCGGCCAGACTGTTCTCGTGGGTTCACCCAACGCCGATCCCAACGGCTCGAACTCCGGCGCGGCGTATGTCTTCAACTGCACGAGCGGGGCCGGCTGGCAGTGGCAGCAGGCCGCAAAGTTGGTGGCCAGCGACGGCGCCGCGAGCAACTACTTCGGCAACGCCGTCGCGATAGACGGCAGCCGGATCGTCATCGGCGCGCATGGCCGGGACTCCTCGAAGGGCGCGGCCTATGTATTCGAGCACAGCGACGCCAACGGCTGGCAGGAGAAGTGCAAGCTGCCCTCACCCACTTTGAATGCCAGCGACTACTTCGGCTTCAGTGTCTCTCTCGACGGCAACACTGCCGTGTCGGGTGCGTATGGTGATGACCAGGCAGCCGACGCCGCCGGGGCGGCTTACGTGTTCCGCTACAGCGGGACGAGCTGGTCGCTGGAGCAGAAGCTGACGGCCGGCGATGCCGCCGCGAGCGACGCTTTCGGCAGGTCGGTGGCCATTAGCGGCGACAAGGTCGTGGTCTCGGCCCCCATGGATGACTACGACTCCAAGTCCAATGTGGGCTCGGCCTATGTGTTCAGCCGCTCTGGATCGACGTGGTCCCAGCAGAAGCAGCTCAAGGCGTCCGACGGAGCGGCAGGCGACTGGTTCGGGGGGTTGGCGCCGCCGATTTCTCACGCGGCCGTCTCCATCGACGGCAATACCGTGTGGGTGGGCGCCCCCGGGCGCGACGACAATGGCGGCGGTTCCGGCTCGGCCTATGCCTTCGGCGACCCGAACCTCGGCCAGGCGGCCAAGCTCCTGGCGACCGACGGGGCGGCCGGGGACTACATGGGCAACAGCGTGTGTGTCCGCGGCAATACAGCCATCGTCGGCGCATACGGTGACGACGACGCCGGCGCGGCATACGTCTTCCGCGACGCCAACACCGCACTGTCCCAGTCGTGGTCGCTGGACCCGCGCGGGAACTGGACTTCGTCCACCACCAACGGCACGACCCAGACCCGCACGCACGACAACGCCAATCAGATCACGGCGATCTCGGGCGTGACGTATGCCCCGCTGTACGATGAGGCGGGCAACAACGTTCGCGGCCCGCGCCCTGCCGACCCCAACGCCAATAACGCGGCCCACTTCCGCTACGACGCGTGGAACCGCCTGGCCACCATCCACCTGGACAACGGCGACACGGCCGGCACGCTCGACGCCAACGACACCCTGCTGGCCACGTACCGCTACGACGGCCTGAACCGGCGGGTGATGAAGGTCGTCAACGTGGACGGCAACAGCGTGACCGACTACATGTTCTTCAACGAGGGCCACGGCCTGCGTAGCCTTGGCGAAGCAGGCTGGCAGATCGTGGAGGTCCGCCGCGGCGTGAACCAGACGCCCACCGCGGCCGCGTACAAGCAGTTCGTCTACGACATCCGCTACATCGACTCGCCCGTGTGCCGCTGGTGGGACAAGGACTCCGACGGCACGATGGAGCCGGCCGCCGGCGAGATGCAGTACTTCACCAACGACGGCAACTTCAACACCACAGCCCTGGTCGATGCCAACAGCGGCGGCGTGGCGCTGGCGCCGCAGTAAGACCAGGCTCTGCCGGATGCAATCTTCGCGATGGCGCTGCAGGGACGGGTGTTGCTTACTCGCGGTCGCCGGCTAAGCTGGTTTAGTAATCTTTGAACAGTTCTCAGAAAGTAGAGAGGAGAAAGTAGACCGCAGGAGAGCGGTTCTAGCCATAATTGCTGGGCAATCTGCTTTTTCAACTCTCTGCTTTCTCCTGCTCTCCTGCTCTAGCTGCGTGCAATTATTATTGCACGCAGCTTAGAATCGATGGGCAGTGGGCTGGCCGGGCGAGTATCGGGAGATAGTCATGGACACAGAACGCGATGAGATTCTGGCGCCGCAGCGGTCGTGCGCGACTGGTGCGGGCGGGGCAGCGGCGATGGCGCGGCTGACGCGGCGCGGGTTCATGGGCGTTGCGGGGGGAGTGATTGCGGGGGGAGTGATTGCGGGGGTGTGGGGTGGGCTGACGGCGGCTAAGGCGCAGGTTTCAGCCACGACGCAGGAGGCAGAGGAGCGGCGGCGTGTGGAGGGGGCGATTCCGGCGGAGGCCTTCGTCCGGCCGCGAAAGCCTCGCAAGCTGCTGATCTTCGACTTGAACGTCAATTACGGGGGTCATGCTTCGATTCCCACGGCCAACTTGGCGTTTACGCTTATGGGGCGCAAGACGGGCGCGTTTGAGACGGTGGTCAGCCGGGATCCGGAGGTATTCCGGCCGGAGAGCCTGGCGCAGTTCGACGCGGTGTTCTTCAACAACACGGTGGGCAATCTCTTTGAGGACGCCGCGTTGCGGCGGAGCCTGGTGGAGTTCGTCTACGGCGGCGGGGGGTTGCTGGGCGTTCACGGGACGACGGTGGCGTTCACCCGCTGGGGAAAGGACGGCGGGGATGACTGGCCGGAGTTCGGCGTCATGCTGGGCGGGCGCGGGGCGAACCACCGGGCCAACGACGAGCACGTCTTCATCAAGCTCGACGACCCCGGCCACCCCTTGAACGATCCTTTCGGCGGCAAGGGGTTCGAGTACCGCTCGGAGTTCTTCCGCGTCCACGAGCCGTACTCGCGGCAGCGGGTTCGCGTGCTGTTGGGCATCGACACCGACAGGACGGACATGAACCGTGGCCCGGCCTATGGCAAGGTGGTGCGGGCGGACGGCGACTACGCCTTGGCATGGGTCCGCAATTACGGGCGGGGGCGCGTGTTCCACTGCACCATCGCCCACGCCCCGTCGGTCTTCTGGGACCCGCTGATGCTGCGGTTCTACCTGGCGGCCGTGCAGTTTGCCGTGGGCGACCTGCCCGCTCCGACGACCCCAAGCGCCAAGCTGACGCCGGCCGTGCGGGCCCAGGAGAAGCTCGGCTGGCGCCTCGGGCTGGAAGCGTCCACGCTTCGGGAGGGCACCTTTTTCCAGGCCATCGAGAAGGCACAGCGGCTTGGCGTGTCGTACATCGGCGCGCTTGGCTCCCAGGCGCTCGACAAGGACATCCCCCGTCCCCTGTGCCCGGGGCTTGGGCAGGAGGACCTCAAGTGCATCCGGCTGAAGCTGGACGGGGCTGGGGTTCGGCTTCTCACGTGCGAGGTCCCGCAGGCCCCGCCGGACTCGGCCGGCTGGCGGGCGTGGTTCCAGTTCGCCCGCGGGATCGGCGTCGAGGCCCTTGTGGCCCAACCGAGGCCGGATGAACTGGACGCCATCGAGAAGCTCTGCGACGAATACGACGTCCGCCTGGCCATCCGCAACGGCGACCGGGCGGCGTGCCCGCACTACTGGCAGCCGGAAGGGGTGTTGAAGGCTTGTCGCGGCCGCGGCAAGCGTGTCGGCGCCTGCGGCGATCTGGGCGCCTGGATGCGGTGCGGCATCGAACCGATCGAGGCCGTCGGCGCCCTGAAGGGCCGCCTGATCGTCGTGCAGCCGCACGACACGCACGAGCCTGGCCCCGGAGGCCGCGACGTGCCGTGGGGAACAGGGGTCGGCAAGGTCGGGAAGGTCCTTAGCGAGATTCACCGTCTCGGCATCCAGCCGACGATGTTCGGGATCGAGTATCCCGCCGGCGGGTCCAATTGGGAGGCGGAGGCCGGACGGTGCAGGGAGTTCTTCGACAAGGCGGCCATCGAGATGGCGAAGTGAGCGGCAGAGCGCGAACATTGCGCGACAGGACGAAGGCTGGCGTCGGCCGGACGACGCGGCGCGGCTTCCTGCGCGCCTGCGCCGGCGCGGCCGGTTTGGCGGGACTGGCAGGTGCGCCGTGGGTGGTTCGCGGCGCCGGTTCGGCCGTGGCAGCCAGCGAGCGGATAACGGTGGGTCTCATCGGCGTGGGGTGCATGGGTCAGGGCCACCTGCGCCGGCTGGCAGGGGACGTTGGCGTGCAACTCCTGGCCGTCTGCGACGTGGACAGCCAGCGGCGCAACGACGCCCAGCAGAGCGTGGAGGCCGCCTACGCCGCCGGCAGCGCCGACGGCGCCTACCGGGGCTGCTCGGCCTACAACGACTACCGCGAACTCCTGGCCCGGCCGGACATCGACGCCGTGGTGATCGTTACGCCCGACCACTGGCACTCGCTTCAGACTATCGACGCGGCGCGGGCGGGCAAGGACGTGTACTGCGAGAAGCCCGTCTCGCTGACAATCCGCCAGGGCCGCGAGCTGGCCCAGGCGGTCCGCAGGTGCGGGCGCGTCTTCCAGACCGGCACCCAGTACCGCTCGATTCCGGCCATACGCAAGGTCTGCCAGTTCGTCCGGGAAGGGGGCATCGGGCGCGTCAAGTCGGTCTTCACCAACTGGACGAGCGTGGCGGTGGACCTTCCCCTGCCGGCCGAACCCGTGCCCGACGGGCTGGACTGGAACCTGTGGGTGGGTCCGGCGATGTGGCATGACTACAACCGCCGCTATCACACCAACCCCATCCCGGGCGTCGTGCCGTGGTCGTTCTGCGATGACTTCGGGGCGGCCTCGGTCACCGGGTTCCACTCGCACGCCGCCGACGTGATCCAGTACGCCCTGGGTGTGGAGGCTTCCGGGCCGGTGGAGATCATCCACCCCGCCGCCGGCCTGTTCCCGACCCTGACGTGCAGATACGCAAACGGAACGCTGCTGCACCACGTGAAGACGTGGTCAGAGGTGGCGGGGCTTTACGGGGCGGTCCCGGCCACGGCCCGGCTGGAGGGGATGTTCGGGGGGCTGTTCGTCGGCGAGCGCGGCTGGGTGACCTCGATGACCGGCAGCGGGCCTATCGAGGCGGCACCCGAGGAGATCCTCCAGCGCATGGGCCTGGCGTCGAGAAACCCCATGTCCCGCGAAAATGACCACCACGCCAACTGGTTCGAGTGCATCCGGACACGGCGGTCGCCCAGTTGCGACGAGGAGATCGGCCATCGCTCGGCCTCGCTAGGCCACCTGGTGACGCTGACCTGCAAGCTGGGCCGGTCGTTGAAGTGGGATCCGGTCCGCGAGGAGTTCCCCGGCGACCCGCAGGCCAACCGCCTCCTGTCCCGTGCGATGCGGGAGCCCTGGCGAACGTGAGAACGATGCTGGCCGTGTTGGCAGGGGCAAGACTCACGGCTTGCCCTGCCTGATGCGATTTTAGGGATGGACAACTCCTCGGCCACGTTCGTTGCCAACGCGGGCATCCCGGTCTTCATCGACGACAAGCACCGAATCGCCCACAACAAGATCATCCTGATCGACGAGACGACAATCATTACCGGGAGCTTCAATTTCACGAAGGCGGCGGAGGAGAACAACGCGGAAAACTTGCTAATAGTCGAGGGCAAGCCCAAGCTGATGGCGGCCTACCAGAAGAACTTTAGGGAGCACCGGGAGCATTCGCACGAGTACGAGCGGAAGGGCAAGTAGCTGGTGGTTCCCTCACGCCGCACCTGACTGATAGGAAATCTGATTTTGGGTTGGCCATCGGGCTGGCGAGTGGCTGTGCCAGGGGGGCGGGGGTTTCCCATCTTCCGCCGCTCACGGCATGGCGGCATCGAACGGCTTGCCGCTCGACGACACGCTGATGGTGCCGCTGGCGTTGAACTCCTTTACCACCGCGGCTGCCCACTTTCCGTAGATCGAGTCGTCGTTCTGCCTGGCGAAGTCATCGAGCTTCTTGGCGGCCGTGGCGCTCTTGTACTTCTGGAGCACGCCGAGGTAGCTGAGGTACGCCTTGCCGGTGAGGATTTCCTTCCGCCAGGGGTTCTCGCCGAGCCGCTTCTGGTAGGGCTGGATCTTCTCGTCGAAGGTCTTGACGCCCCCGTAGACCTTGACCAGTTGGGTGACTTCGTCGTTGAGGGCAAGGATGTCGCCGCCGGCCTCAGACTCCTTGAGGGTGCCGATCTCCTTTTCCCACTGGGCGTCGATGTACCGCAGCATGGCGGCGACCTCGGCGTCCTCGCCTTTGACGCCCTTGAGGCCCACGTAGGCCGTTTGGTAGCTCTTGCCCACGATCGCCTTGTAGGCGGCGGCCTTGGCGCCGGTGAGGGCGACGTGATTGACTCCCGGTATCAGGACGGCGACGCCCTGCACCTGGAGCCTCGGCGTCGAGAAACTGTAGATGAACGCGACGACTGCCGTGGCGGACATGCGAGAGTCCCCGCCGTAGCCTGAACTGTCGCGGTTGGGCTGGTAGTAGAACGTGCCATCATCGGCGCACTGGGCCATCGTGAACCACCAGCGGTTGTCATCCATCAGCTTGCGGAAGTTCTTGGGGTCGATGTTCGCTCCCATCGCCTCGTAGCCCATGCCCATGATCGGTGAGGCGTGCGTGTCCGGGAAGCTCTGCGGGTGCTTGCCGATGATGTTTGAGTACAGCAGCGCCTGCTGGCGGTGCGACGCGTTGTCATAAGGACACAGGGCAAACGCCATGCCTGCTGCGCCGGCACGACCCAGGTCGCACCAGTCATCGCCTCCGCCACTGGAGTCGGCGTACCCCGGACACCCGTTGGGTGCCGTGCCACGCTTGAGAAAGTCATACGCCGCTTCCAGCCGCGCGCGATCAATCTTGATCCCACAACGATTCATCAACGCATACGCCATCGCACCCTGCCCGGTGGTCATCGTCATCGGCCCGTATCCCTCGAACCCCGGGTTGTGGCCCCATCCGCCACGCGCGGACTTCGGCCCGGTGGGATACGAATCAGGATGGCTTTCCTTGGCCTTGGGGTTGATCTGCGACATGTCCATGTACTGGCTCTGATAAATCACGTCATGGATCTTCTGCAACTTCGGCAGCACCCACTGCGCCTTCGTCGCCAAGTGGTACTCGCTGAGCACGATCGCTGCGGCCATATAACTCCAGTTCATCAGGCCATCTTTGCGATCGTTTGCCGAGTCGGGAATACCGTCGCTCAGATGCCGGGCACATCGTTCGATGTTCGGCAGGTAACGCTTTTCCCCACTGGCCAAGAGCGCCAGCGGCGCGAAGGTGTTCTCAACCGGGCTGCCAAACGCGCCGTTGGCATGTTGATGCTCGACCAGATAATTCAGCAGATGCTTGTAGATCCGCTCGGACTTGGGACACTTGCTCGGGAAAGTTGCGCTGTAGCTGCCGATGGCCTTGCTGAACTTCAATTCAACGTCGATCAGCTTGCTACCACGCTTGACCTTCAGCACGATCTTGCCGCTACCTTCTTCGCCCGTACAGGCCTCAAGCACCGAGGCCAGCTCCTTGATCGGCCCGTCCCCGCCGAACACAGCCATCCCGTACCCGTTTCGATGCGGATGCTCAAAAGTCTTGCCGTCGACCCCGACGATCCGGTCATCGACCTTCACCAGTCCCCCCGCTGGCGATTTCTCAAACACGTAACGAACCAGCAACGCCTTGGGATCATCCGCCACCAGCTCCGCACGCACTCCCGTGATCCCAAGGTTGTAGTACCACCCCGGCACGATTGCATCCGGACCGTCCCCAGCCCGCTGGCTCCAAGGCTGGCCGTTGCGGTAGTCCACCTGCGCCATCGCTGGCAAAGACACACATACACCCGCCATCAAGCAAAACAACAGTTGTCGCAGCTGCATGACCGGCTCCTGAAGGTAAACTCCGAACAGACCACTCCTGCAAAAGTCAAAGTAAGCACTGCTTCGAAAATAGACTCGCGTCCTAAAGGTACCATCGGTCGTAAGCTCTTGTATTTTGATGCTCTACGGGTGGGCCGAAGGCCCGTGAGGGACTGCTCGCGGGCCTTTGCCTCAACTACTCCGACATGCCTGGATCCGGGCTCATCCTACTGTTGGGCGGCATCGGGGTCAGTATTGGCGGGGTCCGGTGCCATAAGTTCGAACGGCCGGCCTTCGGCCGACACGCTGACGGTGGCGCTTTCGCTGAATTCCTTCAGAACGGCCGTCGCCCATTTGCCGTAAATCGACGTCGGGTTGTCCTGCGCGAACTTCTCTAGCCCCTTTACGGCCGATGGGCTCTTGTACTTTTTCAGCACGCCGAGATAACTCAGGTACGCCTTGCCCAGGGATATTTCCTTCCTCCAAGGGTCTTTGTCCAGGCCTTCGTCAAACCGCTTCATCTTCTGATCGAAGCCTTCGATGCCCTTGAACTCGGTTCGCTGCTTCGCCGCTTCGTTGGCCAGGCTCAGGATGTCGCCGCCCTTGGCGACGGCTTCAAGCTTCGCAATGCCTGCCTGCCACTTGGCGTCGATGTAGTCCATCATGGACCTGGACAACTCCTCATCCTCGGGCTTGGGCTTGATCAGGTTGAGGTAGGCCGCTTTGTAGGTCTTCTTGACGATGGCCTTGTAGGCGGCGTCCATCTTGCCCGTGAGCGCCTTGGGATTGACGCCGGGAATGCTCACCTGGATTCCTTGAACGAATAGTTTGGGGGCTCCTATGCCCAGAGCGAGCGCCATCGATCCCGTGACACCGTAGCGTGACGAGTGGTAGTAGGCATCGTCATCACCAGCATGACGATTGGGCTGAACGACGAAGGAACCATCGAAACAGCGCGACATATTAATCCACGGTTTAAAGTAATCCATCACCGTGCGTAAAACGGCTGCGTCATCCGCAGCGCCAGCAGCGACGAAGCCCCAAAAAATATTGAGATTTCCGTCTGCATGACCATTAGGGAGGCCAGAATATGCAATCTTATAAAAATTTTTGTATTTATTGACGTACTCAGTTGAGTCGGCGCGTTCAGCGGCCAATTTATGTGCGATGAGCGCAGCCCCAGATTTTCCAACGGCCCTTTCACCACCGGTTCCGCGCATATATGCTTCGGGATCTTCGATTGAATACCCACCAAAAGTAAATTCCGATCCATAACCAACATTGCCTGATGCGTTGGTCCCATGGTGAATATACTTGAACGCGCTTGTCATTCGTGCAGGAGTGACGGTCATGCCACTGCGCTCGGCCAACTGCCAACCAATCACCGCCAATATGGTGGTGTACTGCATTGGTCCGTAACCGCCTGGCGATCCATGGCCGAATCCACCATCGTATAGTTGAATAGCAGCATAGAGCTTGTCGTAGTCAAAAGTAACGCCGTTGACAACCAGTGGTTTGCCTCGTTCGTGTTCAAAGGGGACAGGTAGTTTATATTGAATCTTTTCCAGATGCTTGACATCTGATTTCATCGTCGGCAGTACTGACGGATCTTTGGTCATCAAATAGTATTCTCCAAGCGTGATCAATTGGTAAGCTGCGGGCCATGTCCATGTACCTTCATCTGGGCGCTCGGCGGCCCATTTTTGGATTCGCTGTTTGGCGATTGCTTGATGCTTGGGGTCATCGCTCGACAATAACGCCAAACATATCGCCGCCCTCGTATTACACGCCCCGTCGGCTTCCGGATGATCGACAAAATACTTGAGCGCTCGCGCGCGCAGCAATTGGGATTTCTTACAGTTGATGGGAAAGGTTGGACTGAAAGTCCCGATCGCTTCAAGATTGATCGTCACTTCCACAGTCTTTGATTCTCGTGTTACATTCAGGATTAATTTTCCGTCTTTCCCTTCCGCTTTTTCAATTGCCTGGCCAAACTCCATGATCGGACCGTCGTAACCAAATCGTCCGGTAGGCGCAAGCTTTGGGTTGAATGGCTTGCCAAACACGCCGACGATTTCGTCGCCCAGGTTGAGTCGACCAACGGCGGGCGAGTCCTTGAAAATATAGCGTACAATAAATGAGGTTTTCGTAATGATGGCACGAGCACCTGTCGGTCCAAGGTTGACCAACCATCCAGGGACTTCCTTGTCTGGGGCATCGCCGCCTGGTTTACTCCAGAGATCAGGATAATCTTTATCCACCGCGGCGTACGCGTTTGCGCTAAACCATAACGACGTGGCGCATAAAATCGACAATGATAGGATTAGTTTCATGCTCGCCTCAAGTAGAATGTCAGTTCTGTGACGATAACGATTAGGCATCTTTACTCCTTTGGAGAAATCTTAGGTGCGGCCACGAAGGTATGCAAATCCATCCGGCAGCTCGTCTTTGATTCGAAGATCGAAGATTGACTCCCAGTGATGAATCAGCGAATTCCTGACTCAGCTTGTGAGGCGGGCTTACGTGGCTGGCGGGGCATGGGGCGTTCCTGCTGATTAGGGCGCGGGCACCGGTGGGACCGAGATTGATGAAGAAGCCCGGAACCTCCCTGTCAAGAAGATCGCTCCCGGTGGGCTTGTCCCAATTGCCGTTGTTGTCCTTGTTCACCATGGCATGGGCGGCGGGACTGAACAGGGTGCTGGCGCAGAGAACCACCCACGCCGACAGGATCATGGAGGCGGCCCTGAGACGAATGGAGGGTGGTGGGGGTTTCATGAAGGTTGTCTCTCTGGCATCAATGGAGGAGATGTTGGTTTTGTTCCTTATACTGATAGGAAATTTGATTTTGCGGCTACCCCTCGGGCTGGCGGGTCCGCCGCGGCGGACCGGGGGGGCGGTGGGTTTGGGGGGAGGGGGACACAAACTGGCCATTTCCGTGCTCCTTTCGCACGCTTGGCGGACCGCTTTCGACCCGCCCGAACCCGTTAAGCGTCAACTCACACGTGATTTGCGCATTGTACCACCGTTTCCGGCAGGGCCAACTGCGGATTTCCTCAAACTGAGGGTTTTTCTCGACAATTCTTCGGGGGCGAGAATAGCTTGAGCGCAGACCCTGTGCGTGACGATGTATGGGATATGTCCAGTATTCCATAACTCGTTACCGCACAGGTAGTTGCAACATGGTACGTCCGCAAGCCTTGATGGAAGCTGTATTGGGGAATCTGAACTGGTTCCTCCAGCCAATCGGCGAAAATCTCAAATATCTTGGGACACCATACAGAATTGGTCGGTAGCGTATTTCCCGACCCCTTCGTTCGCGGTGCCGTGCTGTTGCCGGGGACGCCACCCTGCCGGCCGGCAGGTACGGCAATCACCTTACTCGGCGACCCTGGCATGGACGCCTTCGCCCTACACCCCCGCCCTCTCCCACGTCGTCATCCTCTTTCCGCAGTGCCGGCACTCCCGGCGCCGCATGATCCGGCCGCCCCAGGTGGCTCTGGTGTAGACCACCCGGAAGTGCTTGCAGCCGCAGTGACGGCACTCCAGGCCGCGCTTGCTTTCCGCGGGCTCCCACGTCTTGCGGACCGTTCCATCAGTCATGGCTATCTCCTCCGCAGGTCTTCCTGCGTGTACTTTTTCCGCTGCCGAACAGGCGCGGCCTCGCCGGCGGGCTTGATGCCGACCATGCTGGCCGCGGCTGCGCAGCCGACGAGACAATCGAACCAGTGGTTGTCCGGCCGCGTTGGCCACGGGGTCCATTCGCGGACCACGCCGCCTGGGCCGATGACCTCGACCCACTTCTCCGAGCGGGCCACGTGCTCGGCGATCAGTTCGTGGTGGCGACCGTCGTTGCCGAACAGACTGATGCAGCCCCGGTCGCCGGCGGCGGTTGAAAAACCTTCATGCACGAACCGCTTCCAGTAGTTCACATCCACCAGGACATGCGGGAACTGGCCGGTCTTGCGGACGTTGGGGATGTACCAGTAGTGGCCGATGGTCTCGCCGGGCCTGCGGGCGTACTCGGCGATGGGCTTGCGGCTGGCGCGGAGGCCGACGCTCGGATCAAGCTGAACCGGCTATACCCAAGGATTCAAAGCTGACGGTACACTACCTGCCCGTTACACGTCATCTGATGGGCCTCGTGCCACCCCAAAACCGTCCACCTCGGCGGATTTGCGGCTTGGGGGTGCTTTCCAGAACACCCTTGCGTTTGGCGCCGGCGGCGGGAACAATCGCTCGGAATATGGTGCCAGGTGCCGACATACGCATGTTGACGATTCGAACCGCACGGACGTGGGCGGTTTGTCTCTTCGCGGCGGCCGCGATGGCCGGGTGCGGCGAGCAGGGCTCGTCGCGCAATGAGCGCGCGACCGAGGCCGTCGAGGCCCGGATCGTCAGCAAGTGGCACAAGCGCCTCGACGCTCTGCCGGCCCGGAAGCTCGTGCTCATCAGCCCGCACAACGAGAGCATCGCAAGCGAGTTCAGTTGGGCCTTCGTGGTCGATTACGCCCTGGCCCAGGGCAAGCGGGTCAACCTGGAGTGGCGCGACGTCGGCGGCGGCAGCACGGGCATCGTGAGGTACCTGCGGAACGTCTACGATCACTCGGACACCGCCGAGATCGACGTGGTCTGGGGAGGCGGGCAGGTCGAGTTTCAGAAGCTCGCCGGCGAGGGCCTGCTGGAGCCGATCAACTTCGCCCCGGACGCGCTGGCCAACATCCCCGCCACCTTCGGCGGCCTGGAAATGCGGGACCCGAACAATCTCTGGTGCGGCTCGGCCGTCAGCGGGTTCGGCTTCATCTACAACCGCCCGCTGCTGGAGCGGGCGGGCGTGGCGCCGCCCAAGACCTGGGACGACCTGGCCGGGGGCGGCTGCTTCGGCCTGATATGCCTTGCCGACCCCATGCAGTCCGGCTCGGCCGCCATGGCGTACGAGATGATCGTCCAGTCCGCGCCGACCTGGCCTCAGGGCTGGGCAAAGCTGCTGGGCGTTCTGGGCAACGCAAAGCGGTTCGTGGACAGTGCGGGCGCGGCCGCAAACGGCCCGGCCATGGGAGAGGCCCCGATCGCCACGTGCATCGACTTTTACGGCGCAATCCGCGTGGCCGAGGCGCCGGACATGCTCGTGTACGTCAGCCCGAAGGGCCAGACCGCCTTCACGCCGGATTCCATCGCCATCCTGAAGAACCCACCCAGCCCGGAGCTTGCCCAGGCCTTCGTGAACTTCGTGCTCTCGGCGAAGGGCCAGGCGCTTTGGGCGCTGAAGGTCGGCGATCCCGACGGGCCGGTCCGCAACGCCCTGGGCCGGCAACCCATCCGCTCGGATGTGTATGACCTCCACGCCGGCAGGTTCTCGCCATGGACAGTCAACCCGTACGAATCCGGCAGCGAGATGAAGATCGACACCGAGATGCTGAACATCCGTTTCGGCGTGCTTCGCAACCTGGTCAAGGCGGCGGCCGTGGATAACCTCCAGTACCTCCAGATCGCCCGCCGCAAGCTCATCGAGACCAACTTCGAGCCGCGGCGGCTGGCCGAGTTCAACCGCCTGCCAGACAACGTCCAGACGCGCGAGGCGGTCGCCAAGGTGGCCAGGCAACTGCGCGACAGAACCCAGGCCGAGAAGCTCGCCGCCGAGTGGCAGCGGTTCTTCCGCGATAAGTACCTGAAAGTGTCAGCCGCGGAGACACAGATGCTCAGAGATTGAAAAAGAACAAGATATTTAGCAATGATGAACGCAGATAAACACAGATAAAGGCTTGTTTCTTATCTGCGTTCATCAGCGTTTATCTTTGCTTTCTTCCTTTTCTTCTTTGTCTCTGCTTCTCCGTGCCTCCGTGGTCATTATTGAAAAGGAACAGGACTATCCGCGGCGAAAACGCCAACATCCGAGCCGCCTCCGGCGGCGGCATCAAGGCCGACCTGCTCGGCGGCGGGGTCACGTTGCTGCTGCTGGCGGCGCTGGTGCTGCCGATCGCCGTCGTGATCGCCGGCGGGTTCGTCCACGAGGGCAGTCCAAGCCTTTACTGGCTCAAGCACGTGCTGACAAACCGCATCCTCCTGGGCCAGCTCGTCAACGGCCTGGCCCTGGCGGCGGCAACGACGCTCATCTGCATGTTCGTCGCCATCCCGCTGGCGGTAATCCGCACGCGATACACATTCCGCGGCGCGGGTGTGCTCAGTGCCCTGCTGCTGGTGCCGCTGATACTGCCGCCGTTCGTCGGCGCCCTTTCCATGAGGCGAATCCTCGCTCAGGGCGGCGTGCTCAACCGCATCCTGATGGACATTGGCATCCTCGGCCAGCACTTCCAGGACTGGCCCGACTGGCTCGGTTCGGGCTTTCCCGCCGTCGTCGTCCTCCAGGTGCTGCACCTGTTTCCGATCCTCTACCTCAACGCCTCGGCCGCCCTTGCCAACGTGGACCCAGCCTCGACCCAGGCCGCCCGCAACCTCGGCGCGGGGCCCCTGCGGGCGTTCTGGAAGGTCACCCTGCCGCTGATCCGCCCGGGGCTCTTCGCCGGCGGGACCATCGTGTTCATCTGGGCATTCACCGACATCGGCACGCCGCTTATCGTCGGCTTCGACGAGGTCCTGCCCGTCACGCTCTTCCAGCGGCTCAGCCAGGAGGACGTCAGCCCGCTGACATACAGCCTGGTGTTCATACTTCTGGCCACCGCGGTCGCGGCGTACGTGCTGGGCAAGTTCGTCTTCGGACGAAGCTCCTCGGCCGAGGCGACCAAGGCATCCATCGCCGAGGAGACCCGCAGCCTCGGGCCCGCAGGCACGCTGGCGGCATGGGCGCTGTTCGGCACGGTGATATTCCTGGCCCTCACGCCGCACATCGGCGTGGTCCTGACGGCCCTGTCCAAGCGATGGGTCAACACCGTCGTGCCAAGCGTGTTCACCACCGAGTACCTCCGCTTCGTCATCACCCGCCCCTCCACGTACAGGTCCATCCTCAACAGCCTCATGTACGCGGGCACGTCGACGCTCATCGACATCGCAATCGGGTGCGTCGCGGCCTGGCTGATGGTCCGGTCGAAGATCCGCGGGCGGACTTTCCTCGACGGACTGTGCATGCTGCCGCTGGCGGTGCCGGGTCTGATCCTCGCGGCCGGCTACGTCGCCGTCACGGTCAAGGGCAGCCCGCTTGCGGGCATCGGACCGATGCGAAACCCGTTCATCATACTGGTGGTAGCGTACTCCGTTCGCCGGCTGCCGTTTGTCGTTCGCGGCGTCTCGGCCGGGCTCCAACAGGTGCCCGAGGCAATGGAGGAGGCCGCCAGAAACCTCGGCGCCTCGCGGGCGGGCGTGATATTCCGCATCACGGTCCCGCTGATCGCGGCGAACATAATCGCCGCCGGCGTGCTGACGTTCGCGTTTGCGATGCTGGAGGTCAGCGACTCGCTGATTCTCGCCCAGCTCGAGAACCACTACCCGATCACGAAGGAAATCTACAAGCAGATGTCGTCCGGCAACGTCGACGCCGCGGCGATCGCCTCGTCGCTGGGCGTCTACGGCATGATCCTGCTGGGCGGCACGTTCGCCATCGCCGGCGCCCTGATGGGCAAAAGGCTGGGAGCGATATTCAGAGCATGATCTCAATCACCGAGGTTATTGAATGCGGGACACGTGGACAGACCGACAAGAACTGGCTTGGCAGGCCCAAAGAACTGGCTTGGCAGGCCCGAAGGGCCGGCAGTCTTTAGCCGGGGGCGTAAGCCCCCGGAAGGCAGGCCATAGAACAGAGAGCCCCGACGGGGCGACAGAAAAGCACCATCAGCAGAGCGGGAGTTTGTTCTGTCGCCCCTGCGGGGCTCATTTATTGTAGACGACTTCCGGGGGCTTACGCCCCCGGCTAAACACTATCGCCCCGTCGGGGCTGTGGAAATCGGTGGCCGCAATATGAAATGCATTCGCCTCGAAAACATCGTCAAGGTTTTCCGCTCTGGCCCGCGCGCGGCATCCACGCTCGCCGTCGACCACGTCAGCCTGACAATCGAGCCGGGCGAGTTCTTCTTCCTGCTGGGCCCCAGCGGCTGCGGAAAGACGACCCTGCTACGCATCATTGCCGGCCTGACCGCCCCATCATCCGGGCAGGTGTGGCTCGGCGACCGCAACGTGACGGACCTGCCCGTCCAGCAGCGAAACACCGCGATGGTCTTCCAGAACTACGCGCTCTGGCCTCACATGACCGTCCAGCAGAACGTGGAGTTCGGGCCGCGAATGCGAGGCGCGCCCGCCGCAACCAGGCGCCGGCTCGCCGCCGACAACCTCGCCCGTGTCGAGATGGACCCCTACGCCGCCCGCAAGCCAAACCAGCTTTCCGGCGGTCAGCAGCAGAGAGTCGCCCTGGCCCGCGCCCTGGCCGCCCAAGGCGACTGCCTCCTGCTGGATGAGCCCCTGAGCAACCTCGACGCCCGCCTGCGCCTGCACATGCGGCACGAGCTTCGCCACCTGGTAAAGTCCACCGGCACCACGGCCGTGTATGTCACCCACGACCAGAAAGAGGCCCTGTCCATGGCCGACCGCGTCGCCGTGATGGACGCAGGCAAGGTCGTCCAGATCGGCAGGCCCGAGGAAGTCTACAACAGGCCCGCGACGAAGTTCGTCGCCGACTTCCTCGGCGAAGCCAACTTCGTGCCCGGCACGATCGCCGGCGTGGAAAATAGGGACGCTAACCATTTTTCGCCTCTTGACCTCGGGAATGACAAGGAACGCTTGGGGCGAAAAATGGTTAGCGTCCCTATTTTCCGCGTCGAAACCCCCGTCGGTGCGCTGCTGGCCGCGGACGCTGCCAGCCTGCGCGCGGACGCACCCGCCCGCCAGATTGGCCAGGACGTGCTCTGCTGCGTGCGCCCCGAGCGGATCGAACTGTGCGAGGAAAATAGGGAAAATAGGGACGCTAACCATTTTTCGCCTCTTGACCTCGGGACTGACAAGGAACGCTTGGAGCGAAAAATGGTTAGCGTCCCTATTTTCCCAGGCGGCGTCGCCAGCCTGCAAGCAACCGTGGCTGAGAGCGTCTACCTCGGCGAGATGCGCCAGTACCTATGCGACCTGCCCGGCGGCCAGCGGTGGAAGATATCCGTCCTGGCCGGCGCCGACAAAGCCATACCCGCCGGCACCGCCGTCACGCTCCGCATCGCCGCCCAGGACGTCGCCCTCCTGCCGGCGTGAGCCCGCCGCGCCGCCGCGCGGCCGCATCATTCCTTCGCGAAGTCAACTGGCCGCAGGCCCTTGACGAACCCGTTGAAACCGAACCACGTCGGGTTGTACGCACCGACGAGGTCCACGTCGGCGCGGGCGGGGATCTTGTCGCCCAGGCCGGTACACCAGTAGGCGGCGTTGACCAGAAGCCGCCGCACGCCCTCACTGAGCAGGTCGGTCGCGGCGCCCATTGTGGTGGTGAAGGCCCGCCCGGCCCGGCCGCCGTCGAGCTGGTACGTCCGCGTCCAGGCGATGGGCATCATCGGGTCGTTCTTGGGGCCCGCAACCGGCTTGTCGGCCGGGCTCATGCCTTCCAGCACCGCACCCAGCACCAAGGCCTCGCCGTCG
>Ga0315273_10000571_pt1 | contig 39461 bp, 26 predicted proteins | sample YL17G02_0_MG_FD_205753 | JGI IMG/M metagenome (GOLD analysis project Ga0315273, IMG submission 205753) | Sediment microbial communities from Yellowstone Lake, YNP, Wyoming, USA - YL17G02_0 | ecosystem: Environmental > Aquatic > Freshwater > Lake > Sediment | place: USA: Wyoming | collected...
TCGTTTCACGCTCCGCCTGGATGGGCAACCATTTGGGCGATGCCCTTATACCATGAGGGGAGGGCAACATGCCCTCCCCTCTCTATTCTCAGGACGGAACGGATGCACCTGCCCGAAGGGGTCACATCAGAAGGCCTTGATGCTGATGTTGTCCAGGAACAGATCGGCCATCTGTTCGCCGGGCCAGTCCCCGCAACTGTATGGATAGGTTGTTTCCCTCAACAGACAGTATTTCGGGACGAACATGAAAGTGAGTTCCGTGAGCGTCGCTGAGCTCGGCATTCCAGAGAAGAGGCTCGCCCGAAAATCATTCCACACTGGATCATAGGATGGTTTCTGCATAAGATTCCCCCAACCAGCGGTGACCAATGACACCCCCCTGCCGTACGGCACCCAGTCAGCCCAAACCCCGATCATCCCTTGCGGGCTCAATGAATCCCATGTGTTAGCATCAATGTACCACTCATAACCCTCGGGTGGAGTGATCTGGCGATGCATGTATCTGAAGCTCATACCGATCCCCCCAGGCGTCGACGGTACCGTTTTCGTGACTGGCACATCGACCAGTTTCATCATCGACATCTCTTCGCAGAAAGATTGTAGAGGACGCTCTGTTCCAACATTGTTCCTCCAATCTGAACAGATATGATCCTGTTGATGGGTAAGGCCAAGAGGGGAGAACTTCACGACATATCCAGCTCCATACACCTCTTGGGAAACGCTCCCGGCGTAATCCCTCGATTCATGCGGCTGATTCCACCTCGTGGCCAACGTGCTCGAGATGTCGAACTTCCCATCGATGACGAACTCGTTGAAGGGATACGGCTGATGCACGAGGACCCTCGCCTCTCGATAGTCTACCCCCTTGCTCGCAACGATGGTCACCTTCGCCCCTATGGTGCGCCGCCTGTTGAGGACGGTGACACTCGCTCCGATGTTCTTCAGTGCTTTGGTCCCGTTGATGACATTGACAATCGCCTGCCTCTGTTTCGTCCCGTGCCCAACGACCCTGATCCTTGACGACATCTCTTTCGTCCGGTTCTCCACAATGTAAGCCCTGACCACGCCATTCCCATCCTGGAAGGATGGTGGTGACTGCCTCGTGACGATGAACGAACCCCTGAAGATCGGAAGCCCCCCGATATATCCGGTCCTCTCCGCTATGTTCCCAAGGTATTGAACGGATCCGGCCGGGATCACGTCGTAGTAGACGGGGGTGTCGACCGGGACCGGCTTGCTGGCGATGATCTCCAGCCACACCCTCCTCGTGTCGTACCCGTAGCCGGATTCGTGTCTGTCGAAATCGGGCTGTGTCAGATCCCATGTGTCTCCCTCGATGTGAGGGATCGTGCTGCACACGGGTTTCCCATCGGTCATCATCCTCTCTCGCTTGAACTGCGAGTCGTCGCAGAAGTAGACGGCAAACATCGTCGCAGAATCCGGCCTCGTATCCTGATAGAGGATGGAATCGTTGTCGATGGAAGCCAGCCTGATCGAACTCATCGCAACCCTCGATGGAGGCGAGAGACTGTAATCCAGGGAGAACCGGAATGGGGATACCCTGGACGACGATCCAGCCCATGCCTCATCGGCCGAGATCGAGATCGTCCACTCGGAACCATCGCCCGATGGCGAGATCTCGATGACGGGACTGCTCATCCCCGTATCGTCCATCATCCTAGATGCGATGATCGACAGGATCGTGTTCCCCCTCATATCGATCGCACTGATGACTCCGGGATTGCTCGGCATCGGGTTCCGAATGGTGACGGACGAGGAGAAGGTGAGGGCGATCTCGATCTCGTCTGGCACCGTCCTCATCTCGAACTCCGAGGAGATGATGTATGGTTCCAACCTGTGGCGGATGGAGATGCCATCGAAGATGTCATTCATCCCGAGCTCGCTGGAGGATGCCGTCTCCGAGTGGCTGGAGGAGGCTCCCACATACCTGATGGACATCCTCATCGTCGACATGATGATGTCGAACGATGATGTCCCAACCTCATGAGAGAAATCGTAGATCGGATCGGCCATCAATCATATCTCCTACTAGCAGGAAATCAACCAGTCTCCGGTCTCCAGGATGTAGATTCCGGTCGGGAGGTTGAGTCTCCCGAGCCCCCACTCCCTGACGACATCCTGCGAGCTGTCGATCTCGTAGACCCTGCTGTTCAGTCCATCGTGATCCTCGTCGGCATCAACGACGATCGTGTTTCCGTCCGCCATCCTCGCCGAGAACATCGGCGTGAACTTCGGGGTGTGGCTGAAGATGATGGAGCTCGTCTCCGGGACGATCTCCAGCACCCTCCTCATCTTCGGGCTGGCACATAGGACGGTCCCCCCGCTCAGGAGCGTCGAGTTCCCCACCTTCTGGGAGTCGAACGAGACTACCGTGTCTGCGATCTCCCAGATCACGGACTCGTCCATCCCCACATTCGTCACGCCGTTCCTGTAGGCCTGTCCGATCACATAGTTGTTGTCTCCATCCATCTGTGCGTAGATCGGATACATGACATTGGCGAACACGACATCCGCATCCTGAATTGCGACGAGGACCACATCGGTGTTCTCGTCGATGTCCATCAGCGTCGTCCCGATCTTCCCATCGCCATCGAAGTCGAAGACCGTGGTCTCATCCCCCGTCGTCTCCGTCTCCTCTTCGGTGGTCCCGGCTGGATCGAAGCTCGTCAGTGTGCCGAGCCCGTAGTCCACGAGCTCGAGCTGCAGGTAAGGGTCATCCTCGGTTGCCGATATGCTGACGCTCAATGTCCCGACGGGGGTTCCGGCCCCCGCCCCCGCCCCCGTTCCCGTGCCGGTCCCCGTTCCTCCCGTGGGGATCATCCCCCCTGTCGATCCGGAGGAGCCAGAAGATGTCGTGTACTCCGTGATCCCTCCCTGCGAGATGATGATCAGCTTCTCGGATTCCCAGGATGATACCTGTTGTTTGCGATATGCAGAGAGCTCGATGACGAGGACCGCCGACATGCCATCCGGATCCTCGACGACGGTGAATGTGGCATCCTCGTCGGACTGGAAGTTGATGCTGTTCGTCCTGTCGAGCGTCGTGAGGGTGAACTTGGATGTCACGACTGCCGGGTTGATGAACTGCGAGAAGCAGATGAAGATCTTGCCTAGGCGATCGTTATAGAAGCCGCAGAGGGCCACGAAATCACGCTTGTCGATGGGGAGGTAAACGTTCCCCTGGATCGCCCCGTACAGGTTCCCATCGCCATCGATGTCGAGGATCCTGTCGTTGTTCGTGTCGGCCACCACGATGTGACCATCCTCCATCACCTGGATGCACCTGGGAGCCCTGAAGCCGGCACCGACCTTGGCGAAGCACTGCCTCGGAGAGGTGTAGAAGGTCGATCCGTCCATGGAGAGGGAGGCGATGAGCGCCTTGTCCTCATCCAGCACGTTCACGGAATTGCCCTCTATCACGTAGATCGCATTCACCAGCTCCGCACTCGTCATCTCCAGCCTGTCGGGGTCCTCCAGGACGGAGATGTTCACCAGCCTGAGCCCCTCACGGAACTGCTCCGCCGTCGAGTAGGACTTGGAGTTCGCAGATGACGACACGGTGTAGTACAGCGTCACCGAACTGACGGATGGGGAGAACCTCCCATCGCCGCTGGCGTTCAGCTCGACGATGATGTCGATGTTCTCGTTGGTGGCGCTGGAGACCTCATGAGTCGTCTCGGGGACGAGGTCCCATCCCTGGTAGATGAGTGCCGCCTCCTGCTGGGCGGTCCTCGTTCTGACATAGATCCTGGGCTGCGTCGTGTAGGATGGTGAGATCGGAATGACGGCATCCCAGTAGACGAAGTCGTACTGGACGGGGATCATCTGTCCATACCGCAGGATGATGAACCCATTGTCCTCGTAGTAGAGATCGTTGTAGCAGTAGGTCGTGATGTTCCCCTCGGAACCGACCGAGTATGGATCGGCCTGGAAGAGATATGCCTCGACATCCGGATCCATCTCCCAGTATGGTGGCTGGTGGAGCGAGAACTGGAAGTTCTGTCCCGGCACCCATCCCCCGGTCGTGGAGACATAGAACCCGAATCCCTGGACCGCCGTTCTCGTCGGCCACTGTAGCAAGTCGACATTCACGACCTTCATGTTGGCTGGGTACTCGGAGGTCTGCTCCTCGGAGTCGAGGACCTTCACCCCGGCCGAGAAGGACAGGTTGTATGTCGTTCCTCCCGATGTGACGGAGACGCTACGGCCATCCTGTCCCTGGAGGGCAGCCCCGATCAGGAAGAAGTAGACATCCCCATGTTCGAGGACCGCTGGATTGATCAGCTCGATCCCGAACTGCAGGTTGTTCACCCTGCCCCAGTTCTGTGGACTCAGATTCCCCGCCGAATCCCTGAACCTCTGGAACTGGTAGAGGGTTGCGACGACCTCGACGGGAACATCCCCGCCCGGCCCCGCATCCGTGACCTCGCTCTCGAGCTTGACCTCCCAGTCCACGGTGCTGTTCCTAGCATGGATCGGCCTGAATCCAAGAGGGATGTCCAGCTCCACGTTGCCGTCTCTGATGACGATGTTCTCGCTCCTGACGAGCGTGTCGGAGGCATTGACGTCCGCATCGGGATAGTCTCCGATGTCGAGGTCGTAGGAGTCCATCTCCGCCTGGAACTCATTCTCGCCATTCCATGTGATGAAGTCCGAGGTCGCAGGCGTCGCCAGGATGCCGACGATCTGCTGGTTGGCCTCGTCGATGATGGCGGTCGTCCCCTCCTCGTCGACGAACTCGGATGAGGTGACGCCAGGGAAGTAGATGAACGTGTTCAACAGCATCTCGTCGAAGTTGATGAACAGCTTCTTCATGTAGATCGCCATCTTGAGCTCGTTGGCTCCCCAGATGTCGGCGAGGGTCGAGCTCACGGCCGTCCTGCTGGCGAGCAGGGTGTCGATCTGTGGATGGGTGAGGGTCCCATTGTCCGACAGACTGTTGTGACTGATGGCGGGCAACCTGTCCGGATCGAAGGTCCCCGTCGTGACCTGGCCGGCATCTATGCTCGACTCGATGAAGTCGCCGGGGAGTAATCCTGCGACATTCGTCCTCAGGTTGATCTTGGGAGGGTTGGTGCCACCGAGATGGACATGCTCGTTGAGCATCTTCGTCAGGGTGCTGAGGATGCTGATCTCATCCCTGTCCGAGTCCTCGATCTTCGTGACGACATAACCGGATGTCGTGTCCGGGCTGCTTGCGATGGTGACCGCACCGAGGTAGATGTATCTCAGGTTCGTCTGCCTCGCCGTGAAGGCCAGGAATGTGATGCTCTTGTCGTAATGCGTCGTCAGGGTCTCGGAACCGTAGATGTAGTACGTGACTCCCGCAGCGATGTCGGCTCCCGTCGGGATCACGAGGGCTATCGCCGAGTTCTCGGTGGTCTCGGCGACCTTGAAGTAGATGTGACCACTGCCCGGCTGGATGTAGATCGTCGGACCGGCGGCAACGGTCGGGGAGATGCCCCACGAGTTGGGATAGGCCCCATTCCCGAACATGGTGAAGAGCTCGAGCAGCTGGACCTCGACGGTCTGCCACCTCTCCTTGTCACCGAGTGGGTACAGGGAGGTGTCGGTGTTGGGTCCAGCATAGAAGAGCCTGTAGTATTCGGTCCAGTTTGCCGCCAACTATCTCACCGTCCTCATAGGCCGTACAGCACGGCATCGCTCGGCTTCGCATCATCGAACGAATCGACTCCCCACACCGAACTGCCGAAGATGAATCCGGAGTCTTGGACGATTCCTCTCGTGAAGATCGATGCGACGCTGATCTCCTCGGGTCTTCCGACCATCTTGGCTTCACGCTCCCCCATGGCCTGGATCGCATCCCTGTAGTCGAGGATCTCCTTCAGATTTCTTCCTGGCATTAGAACCCCACTCCGTGGCCCGTCTCATCCGGGAAGATGATGACATTCACCTGCGACCTCACCGTCTCGGTCTTGGCCTCGTAGCTGATTTCCGACTTGTCCAACATCGCCTTCTTGTAGTAAACGGTCGGATTGTCCTTCGACCCGAGGATCACATCGATGCATCCGTCTTCTATGGCGATGGGGTCGATCATCCCGTGAACTCTCAGATTCTCGATCCTCATCGGTGGCCTCATCAGCCATATCATAGCATGATCGACATATTTCTGACATCCCAGACTATCCACCATCAACGGAGAGATATCTTTTTGCAGCATCTTGCTCCTATATCCGAGATGACCATATGTTGTTGCCCATTCCGCCAGGCCGGTGCCTGCCAGCCTGTTCCAATTAGGGTTCAAGGATGTGGCCTTCACGGCCGCTCCCGAGATCCTGTCGGTTCCCGTCACGGTGAAATGTGACCTGATGGCAGATGTCTGCGATGTCATGCGGTAGGCACTCTCGTTCTGATTGGCGAGGAGCGGAAGTCCCGAGTCCACGCCTCCTTGTTCGTAGATTGAAGGATGTTCAAGACTCATTCCCCTCCTGGTAAGCTTGAACGCTCCGGAATCTCCACCTGTAACCCGCTCGTTCGGATCGTAGTAGAACATCGGCAGGTTCCTCGGGTTTTGCATGATGCTCAGGAGCTGTGACAGTGCCTGATAGATCGGCTGCCCATAGTGCAGCTCGAACGAGTTGGCATGCATCGGATGATATCCGAAGTAGATCATCTCGAACAATGACAGTTGCGAGTCGTCCGACCTGATTCCGGCCACTCTCACCCCGGCTCCTTTCGCCCACGAGGGAGACATCGGTCCTATGTGCTGTTCTGGATTCATCTTGATGACCAATCTATCTGCGAAATCGGTGGCCCTGAACATCTCCGAGAATGACATCAGGTAGCTGAGTCCATCGAATCTGATGTTGCTTTCCAGCAAAGCCTGATTGAGCATCGTGATCGGATCGGAGCATTGGATCTCCATCGTCACCTGCCCCCCTGGCTCCTTGGTAAGCGTGCATGACCTCGAGACACCCTCGAACACGATGCCTTGACGATATAGGACATTCGATAGCTCTCCTGCGAGAGTTGGATTGGACCGATTGGCGTCATGAACGGCCTTGGCGTTCTCCACATATCCCGTGTTCTGGATCCTGAGTCTCATCTGATTCTTCGATATCGCATGGATCACATTCGGCTCCGGATTGAGGAGCGTGATCGTCGCCGTCGCCACCATCACCTTGCCTGGTCCACCGGGTCTGTCTCCTGCGGTCGTCACATCGGGGTCCCATCGAATGTTCCACTTCTCTAGACAATAGTCGAGTGATTCCCAGTGCTGAGTGTTGCTATCGGTCGTCCAACCATGCCTTCGATCCACATTGTGAGCCTTGAAACCGAATATGACCGGAGTGGTATGCGTCACATCGGTCCTGAACATGACGGTGATGCTCGTTTGCGTATCGTAGATCCTAATCGGGGAGTTGAAGAGCGTGTCGCTTCCCTGTTCGGTACCCGTGGCGTTGTACCAACTGGCCCAGTATTGTCCCCCATCATGTCCCCAGCACTTGATGGGTAGGGCATCCCGGTTGTTTGACACCAAGTTGCATTCCCACATCCTGGAATCCCTGATCAGCGGAATGTGCCCTTCATCCTGCTGGAAGTATGGGGGACGACCTGTTCCGCTGCCCTCGTTTTCTGATAGTGCCCACCTGGATGCATTCTTCAACATCTCTGGCCCCGTGGGAGATTGCATACACAGATTGGATACCATCTGAAAGATGAGATCGTTGACTCTCGACTGTGTCCTTCCGGAATCCCCAGGATCGATCTTGAAGTTGGAGATGCTCGTGATCTTGCTCTGCCCACCTATGAATGTGGTGTCGTCCTGACTCCCAAGAGTGACATTCTTGAAGAAGTCGTTCACGGGAGTGCTTGGGAGCTCGTCTTTCGTCAGAGGACCAGTCGAGAAGTTGCTCTGGATGGAGGGGTCCCAACCATCGTAATACACCGGCATGAACCAGAAGGCGATCGAGCATTGCTGGACATGAATGCTGACATCGTTCGGTTGAACCCACACTCCATACTTCTTCTCGTTCGAAGGCATGTACCCACGGACACAGATCGTGGGATTGTCTCCCCCCAACGTGACGAACATCGAGAGCCCGAAATACTCCACGGTGAGAGATATGGTCCCGATGTCTTGTGGCACCGGGGTCGTGGATAGGAAGAGCCTCGAGTATTGCGCCCCGTTATGATACATCAAGAATGCTTGTTTTCCAGGAACGATATGGGCGGTGAAACCTCGAATGGCAGTATCTGGCTCTCCGGAAACCAGGTTTGGATCGTTGACAACACGAGGAGGTTTCCCAACTCCGTCTGGCTGTCTCCTCCCCCATTCCACGACAACATTCGGAGTTGATCCAGACGATCCGAAGAAGCTCGTCCTCTCTCCAGCTCCCGTGGCCACATCTATGTTGAGACGAAACCCAAGATTGGGCGGGTCCATAACATCAGGATCGCCCCCCTTGTCGATGATGAAGATCGGATTCCTCTCGCAATCCGTGTAGGCCTTGGCGATGTTGTGGTTTATGACCCCGTCGCCATCCACATATGGGAAGACCCATGGATATGTCTGGTCCCTGCCGATGCAGTAGCCCACCGGCACCATCCTGCTGACTGTCGCCGCTCCTCTGTTGGCGATGACTTCCACGGTCATGTCCCCTGCAGAGCCTGACTGTCGGATGATCGGACCGTAGCTGGTGGATGACCCATAGATCGGTCCGAAGTTCTTGAGGTACTGACGTCCATCCATGTCTCTGCTTGGCCATGTGATGTCCCACACATTCCACAACCTTATGCCGGAATTGACCGCATTCACCACATCCTGGTTGACCTTTGACATGACACCGTTGATGGTGCTTGTGTTTAGGTGATCGATGGATGATGGCTTGAAGGGGTTCGTTGGGATCTGGATGTTCTGTTTGATGATCGGCCTGATGGCTCCCCCACTGTCTCCAGACATGTCGGGAAAGTATGGGAGGGATGACGGAGACGGCTCGTTGGCGGGCATCGCAGGGCCCGTCCCTGTGAATGCATCGATCCAGATGTCCGGAGCAAGCGCCTCGGGGACGTAGTAGAGGGGAATGTCTCCTTCTTCCTTGTCGAGTCTCCCCCTACAGATCGTCTGTCTGGGAGCGTCAGGATCATCATTGACGGCGAGTCTGATGGCATTGAAGCCCTCTGCCAATGGCCTCCATTTCGATCCCATGGAATCCCATTTGTTGTCTCCATCCTTGTCGGCAGGCCATATCCTCTCGTAGGGGTGAAGGAGCTGGGACCCCTCACCGCTCACCCAGCACTCCTGATAGCCTCCGAAACCATCGCTCGTATTGTTGACGCCCCTCTTGTCGTACCCCTCGGCAGAGAAAACGCCGAGCGACACCGAGCTTATGGCTCGTCCGATGTCCCTGGTTGCCCACATGTCAGCCATCTCGGAATTCTCCTTTCGACGAGGATGTCGTATGATTCATCGCCGACGAGCCTCTGTCCTCCATCAAACGGTCTTGGTGTCCACCTTGAGAGCGGGGCTGAGAAGAGGCCAGCCACCTGCGAACCTTATCCTTCTCATGTAAAGCTCGGATTGCGAGTCGAGGAATGTGATGATGACATCCCCCCTCTCGGTGGAGAAGGCCCCAACACGTTGCGGCGAGATGTCGAGGTCATTGCTGTACCTTGCGATTCTGATGGGGGCGATGGGCTGCACATTCTTTTCTTTGGTCAGTATTGGTCCGTAGTTGTTCTGCTTCTGCCCCGTCTCGATGTAAGAGGCCCATGTCGTGTACCAGGCGCTGTAGCTCTCGAAATTGGTCTCTTTGCCAGCATCCCAGTTCTTGAGCAGCCATCTGTCGAGGGCGGACCCGGAGTTCTCTCCTCCCATCACGAAGTCCGTCGATCCCCCAACCATGTAGATCAGGTTGTTCATCCCCGAGTATCCTGTGGTGGAGTTCTGAGCCCCCGAACGGGTCGCCGGTTCTGCAGGATGACCAAGTGGCCGCATGAACAGCTTCCCGCCAGCCCAGAAGAAGATCAGATAGAGCTGGGAGTGGTGATCGAACAGTGCCGTGATGTGCTTGATATGGAACGAATCGTCGTTCGATGGGAGATTCACGAGCTGGACGGAGCCGTACGGGTTCGTGATCTGCTCGTATCCGAGATCTGCGACCGGATACGGCTGTCCGAACCAGTAGCCACCGTTGTGGCTCATACGACAGTACACCTTGCCGATGACCTTGTTGTTCACCGGGAGCAACGAGTACATCACGTACACATTGCAGTTGTTGTCAACCACCACATCGGGGAAGGACTCGCCGGCGGGCACCACCGTCTTACCATCTCCAAGCCTGTTTGGATGGGTGTATCCAACATCGGAAGGCTCTGTATATTCCGTGAAAGTATCGAGAAATGGAACGAGCGGCTGTTGCCCACCTCCCGCCAGCGTGTTCCACGAGGACCCATCTTTCGAGAGGAAGCCATCGACGAAATGGAGGGGCCCCGTTCCTGCCGTGTTCGGATCGTAGAGCAACCTCGGCTGGACCTGCCTCATCAGGATGCTTCCTCCATCCTGTGGGCTCGCAGCATTCGTCGACCTGTATCCGACGATGTACATCGTGAATCCGAATGGGTCTACGGCTCCGCTGATCATCCTCATATCGGCAGTGAGGATGACCCTCGCCGTCTCGTCCGGGATGCTCCCGCTCTCCGCATAGGGGTCGAGCCACTGCCTCCCATAGGAGTCGTATGATGCCATCATGGCGATCCTGGACTGCTCGCTCCTCGCCATGTCGAACTCGTCCATCTCGTAGAAGAGGTACTTGATCTGCGTGCTCGCAGGCGTGTAGGCGAGCCGCCGCCTGTTGGCGAGTGTGCTGTCCGTCCTCATCGTGACGAGCAGCGGATTCTTCCCCGAGATGAACGTCTCTCCGACCCTGACGGAGAAGTCCGGAACGGCATGGTCCGTGTCCATCACGCCACTGAACTTGGTGATCTTCAGGAAGTTGGATGCCGCAAGGGCCCCCGACACCTCCTGCCCAGCCCTTGCGACGAACGCATCTCCTCCCCACTGCATGTTGTCCCTCGTTCCCGAGAGACTCTGTGCTGATATCGTGTCGATGGCCGTCCTCACCCTCATCAGGCGCTGGGCTCTCTCTGGCAGCTGGAACCCAGATGCCTGATTCTGACTCGCCAACGTCAGACCGGCCCAGTCCCCGATCTCGAAGATGCTGTTCACGGGCATATCGATGAACCACAACGGCGAGAACATCCAGCCGGCGAGGTGCCATTCCCCATAGGGACTCGCTGCGGCCGTGACGGAGGGGCCCCCCCGCACGGAATCCTCATCTGGCACGAAGTAGTACTCGTTGGGACCGAATGTCCTGGATGTCGTCACCGGGAGGTTCATCTCCCAGTTGTTGGTTCCCCGACTGTACTGCTCGTCGGTGACCGCCGGGAAGCCGGGAGGATACGGGCCCACGGCCGTGCATGCGATCTTGAAATCGAAGATGTCCAGACACGAGAATCCCCTGTCGATGCCCTCTCCGGATGGGACCGTCGACAACATGACTGCGTTCTGGTTGGCGAATATCCACAGCTTGAACCTGACCATCAGGTAGCTCGTCAGTCCTGCGATCGAGAGGGAGGTCGGAATCTGAATCGACGAAGCCTCCGTGAATGGAGGGGGTTCCGAGAATGCGGGATTGCCAGCCGTCGAGAAGAACATCTTGGGGGACTCTCCGATGAGGGCACATGCCAACCCACCAGAGTCGACGGCATAGAGCGTGACAGAGATCGCCCCGTCGAATGTGGAGTTGTTGGTCAGCATTCCGAAGCTGATGTTCAGGTCCTGTGGGAGGATGGCTGCCCCTCCGAACAGTGCCGTGCTTCCTCCCTGAACCGAGATCAGCGTGTCGACGATCTGGGCCTGACTCTCGCTTCCATCGTATCTCGTCGACGACGTGAAACCGGTTATCGAGAATCCGCTCGGTGTCGTCGCCGCATCTGCGAGCTGCAGGGCGCTTTGAAGATGGTTGATGCCAGACCCGTCGGTGGACGGGACGAACTTGTCCCTCTGAGGAGAGAGGGATGTCCCGTACTTCGTCCATGTCCTGAACCCGAACTTGATCTCCTGTTCAATGGCGGTCTCGTTCTTGTAGGAGGAGATGAACTCCTTCAGCTCGGAGTTGACCTGTGACACGAACGAATCTCGCTGGGCGAAGATGGCGTTGCTCTTCACATTGACGATCATCGTCTGAACCATCGCCTCGGTGTCGCCGGACCAGCTGAACTCGACGGCAGGACAGAAGATGTCGGAGTACGGATTCTTGGGGTTGTTGCCGGGAGCCGAGATGGGGAAGCTCACGGCCCAGGCCTGCACGACCATCCTCGCACCCGAGAATGGGACATCCATATACACGGACCTGTTGATATAATCGTCCTCATGAGTGTTCGAAGCAAGCGGGTCTCCTCCTACCGCCCCAATGCATATCCACGATATTGGGTATGCTTGGGTCGCCGTCGTGATGACCGTCGACACGACGCTTCCCTCATCTGGTGGACCCGAGGCCAACCTGAAACCACCGAGGGAAGGCCTGAAGTGAAACTCCTGCATCTGGTCGGCAGGCAGGCTCCACAGGTTACTCCCATTGATGGTCGCCTCGTCGATGTCCGGATGAACGAATGCGAAGCGGAAGAGGATGTATACCTCATCCCTGATCGTGTCACCCACGGAGGCCACGAACCTGACACGCCAGTCCCCCGTCATCATCTCGACCGAGCTGGGATACCCACCGACTCCATTGTGGGATCCACCCGTCTGGAACACATCCGAGACGAAAGTGCCGAGATGCGAGTTCATATTGGCCGAGGAACAGAAGCCGCTGATCTCGAACGATCTCCTCAGGGATCCGGACGGCTTGGCATATGTCGTGATCTTCTCCGACCCTGCGAATGAGTCGCTGTAGGTGGTCGACATCGAGAAGGCTCCCCCTTCCTGCAGATCGACCCTTGGTGCGCCCCTCGTCGCAACGGAGAATCCCCCGGCATAGGATGCCGCCGTTTCCGATCCGAACGTGGCGAACGTGTTCTGGTTGAGGGAGAGGAAGGTGTACCAGCTCTGGGGGCCACCGAGGTCGTCGAACCACATGGCCCTGGTGCCATTGGCATCCAACGATGGCAGAATCGAAAGGCCGACATCGATCCATAATGATGAGATCGGAGCTCCGATGGAGGGTGGTCCGGATGCGCCAGCTCCCTGTGCCCTGAAGCATTTCATTGCGATGGTCTGTCTGGAATAGGCGAATTGTCCGGCATAGATGGTCCTCCCGAGGCTCACGCCATTATCGTACTGTGAGTTCGTCGGGATGAATGTCATCGTCTGCCTGCCGGGCTGGATCCCGGCGAACTGCACGAACATCAGATTCGTATCGTTTGTCATCGATTCCAGCAAGGCAACGACGGAGGATGTGCCCAAGAAGGGGGATGTCCCAGGTATGGCCATGGCATAGAGTAGGTAGTAGAACTTGACCCCATGCGCCACCCCGAGTCCCTCCGTGTCGGGATCGTACAGCCTGAACCTGAAGGTGGAGGGAGGCCTGCCACTTGTCGCCAATGGGGGCTGGATTGCGCTCGTGGTGAAGCCAGACAGGTGAACCGCATGCATGATCCTCCATGCGAACCCGAAGATCTTGCAGGGGAACTGTGCCTTGACGATCTTCGTGGTCCCATCCGCCTGCGTTTCCTCGTGCTCAGGGACGGCATTGACCTGGAGGGCATCGTAGATCCTGATCCCTCCGACCTTGATGTTCCATGACTTGACTCCGAGCTCCGGATCGGAACCGTGCCACGCAGCGTCGCTCGTGGGAACGATGGCAACTGCTTTCAATGCAGGGAAGTAGTCCGTTGAGGTCCAGTAGTGATTGCTCGTCTTGATGATGGATGTCTGGGTGACCGTCTTGCTCCAGTCCTGGTTGGTTCCCTGGTAGGCACCCGGATCGCTCACCACCAGCTCCGGGACCGAGATCTCGACTGGATTCCCACTCTGATTCGTGGACATCACGGCCTGGGGAAGCAATATCCCCATGAGATTTCCGCCCAGGATGCTCGATGCGAGATCGGTGAAGGAGTTGTTGAAGCTGAACTCGGCAGGCGGTCCCCACATACCCCCACCGGTCGATCTCGCCGTCGTCCACCATGTGTCGGTCACATCGTTGCGGTCGAACAGGCCGACGACCCTGAACGGAGTCCCACTCACTCCGAGGCAAGCCGTCGAGGTCATCAGGAGGTACTCGAAGACGACACTGGTGATCTTGGCTTTCCCACCCATGTCCGTGGTGAACATGTAGAATGGGTAGTCGCTCGTGGTGTAGTCGAGCGAGCTCATCCCGAATCCCTCATCGATGGTCGGGACGGGGATGAGCTCGAGGTTGAGGGATATCGCCCTCATCAACTTGGCGACGAATGGGTTCCATGCACCAGCCGATGTCGGAGGCATTGCTGCATCCGTGTCGACAGGCCCCGTGAGAAGCCATGAATACTTTGGTTTCTCCTCCGTCCCGGTATTGAACCTCATCCTGAGCTTGTTCCCGATGATCCTCGTCTCCCTGGCGAGGCCGCTCTTGCCGTTGTACATGTAGTTCGGTGGAAGCACGTTCTGTGGTCGCCCGATGTCGATGACGGCATTGTCGAACGCCCTCGTGACACCGAAGTCCGCCCCGGATGTTGCTGCGTACTCGTCTGGGATCCACTGGTAGGCTCCCTTGTTCTGCCAAGGGTACATTGTCATAGTCCCTCGGTGAAGTCGTCGAGGATCTTCTCGGTGTTGCCCTTCGACACCTCTCCAGAGATGTCATAGAGCGCTCCATATATCTCCTCGGTCCTCGCATCGAGCATGTCCATGAAGACACGCTGGAGATTGTCGTTCACCACTCCCTCCCTGCCAACTCCGGGGACGACATCCCTGATCTCATCGGACAGGACGCCGGTGACGACATCTCCGAATGCTGGGGTGTCGGCCCCGACCGTCTTGGGAGGAGGGAGCTCCACGGCGATGGACGACGCCGAGGCCGTCTCGGATGACTCGTTTCTTCCGGAACCCGCCGGGATCTCCTCTCGGACGATCCTCTCGATCTCCCTCGTCATCCCGCCACCATCGATCTCGTTCTCGAGCGACACCCGTCCCATCTCGGAAGGTTTCTCGGAGGGTCTCCCCGGCTCGCCTCCTTCGGAATATGTGTAGATGGGCGTCGGACCCTCTCCCTCCATCCATCCGACACCTGCGACGCCGCTCACCTCGCCCTCGCCTCGTGGGGGAGCTTCGGTCTCGACTGTCCCCCTGAATGGAGGGGGTGGAGACATCGTCGCCTCGATCCTGGTCGGTCTGGCGGATGGCGTCTCCAACCTCTCGGTCTCCCTGCGCATGGGAGCCGTCGGAAAGGGAGAGGAGGGGGCGGCGAAAGCCGCCCGTGCCTCCCCTGGGACGACGGTTCGTGGAGCCTCTCGTTCCGTCTCGAACCCCACCGGGGCGGCACCCTCGATCAGAGGAGGCTCCGCCTCGATGGTCGGCACCGGCGGTGGAGGAGGAACGGTCTCCGAGAAGGATGCTCTGGATGCCTCCCTCTCCGCCGGCTCCACGATCCTCTCGACGATCCTGTCCATCAATGGCGGTTCGGATTCGATCGGTGCCGCCGGTGGGGATGGTGGAGAAGGTGTTGCCACCAGAGTTTCGGTGGGGGTCTGCTCGATCCTGACCGGTTCCGGTTCCGGTGGAGCGACCTCCCGTGGAAGAGATTCGATAGGAGGGGCCTCATCGAGACCACCGGACGGAACGACCGGAAGAGCGGGAGGCGTGACATCTGTCATCGGAGCATTGGTGAATGATGCCGCAGGCGTTTCCCCGACCATCTGTTCGATGATGTTGGTGATGTTCGTGGGAGCGGGAGGCACGACCGCCCGATCCTGAGGAGGGCGATTCACCACATCTCGTTCGACCGGGGGGGCAGGAGGTGCGGCGGGCTGATTCGGAACGAACCTGTAGTTCAGGTCCTCGTCATCGGGCATCGCAGTGATGCCCTCTCCCTCGAGCAGCGGGGCCATCGATTCGATGCTCTCCATCGATGGCATCACTGCGGGTATCGAGAGGATCGCCTCGGGGGCATCGACGACGGGGATGTTCGACGTGTCTCCTCCCGTCTGTCCATAGAGGAATGTCGAGAGTGGCTTGAGTGGGAATTCGCTCTTCGGAAGCGAGAAGAAGTCATCCGTCAGCTTGCCGACATTGAACTCCGTTCCTCCTCCGGATTCACCACGACCAGAGGCGACGACGCTCCCGTCCGCCAGTGGTGCGGCGAGCGTCTCTGCGAAGCTCAGCATCGGAACCGAAAGATCGTCTCTGGTGAGGTCCACATCGCCCTCCGTCATTGTGTTTCATATGGCAGATCAGATTCCCATGACGGTAGGACTCGTGGCGGCCGGACCCGCTCCCGTCTCGGAGGGACCTCCCATCAATGCCTTGACGGCCGCCGTGTCAGCCTCGAGCCTCTGTTTCCTCAGGTGGCCACGCTTGGCGGCCGAGAGGTCGCCCATCTCCTCCAGCTGCTTCTCGGCCCTCCCGAGCTGATCTGCGACCTGGAGATGTGCTGCGCCGAGGGCCGCACTCGCTCCGAAATCTCCTCCGAAAGTCGTCGTGAGGGCCTGCACGGCCTCCTGCAGTGAGGCGACGCTCGTCACCTGGATCATCTGGGCCCTCATCTTGAACACGTCTGCGATCTTGGACCACCACCTGTTCCTCTCGAGCAGGTGGGCATCCATCTTCGTCTTGACCTGCCTGATTAAACCCGCAAGAATCATTGCCTCGTCGCCACTGCCGCCAGCATTGGTGGAGAAAAAATCGAATCTCTTCTGAAGTACCTCCATCATCTGGGCATAGACCGACAGGAGGGAGTCGTATGTTGCCATCATATCCTTACTGGTGGCCTTCATCGATTCTGCGAACTTCGGATCGGCGAGCCCCGTGCCAGACTGGATGTCCTCATCCCACTGCTTGATGAACAACTGGTACTGGGAGATCTTGGCTTCCAACAACGTTTCCTGTTGGGTCAGCATCGGGTTCAACCTCGATACCGCCTGCTGATAATCCCCGCTGAACAGTCTCGACATAATCTGCATCTGTCTGGTCTGAGAATCCAATTGTTGGGCCACGTCTGATCCCTGCATCTCGACACCGGACTGAGCGAGCCTTCTGAATTTCCGTCTCGCACCGGCGGACTTCGGGATCCCTCCGACATTCTCGAATGGTTGCATGATTCCAGACGGACTGGTGGCAGATGTCCCTCCCGTCACCCCCGGATACATGTTCATCTTGGGCCCGAGCAGAGGTCCCATCGCTCCAAATGGGGCGGCATATGGGGCAGGCAATGTTCCAACCGTCGTCAAGGTATTTGCAGTCCAGTTGATCCCTGGCTGAAGCCCCCGTTGAATCCATCCCCCGGGATATCCCTCGGCAAGAGCCATCGAATGCTGGAGGCCCTGTCCGACTGGGCCCATGAGCTCCTTGGTCCAGAACTTGGACAAATCGAAAATGGATTGCCTGTGAGCATTGTAGAGCTGAGCCATCTCCCCAGATGCGAGCTGTTCCGCATCCGGCCTGGCCGAAAGTGCTGTAAGCAGCATGACGAAATTCCTTTTCATCCTCTCGATATTCTTCGCCTTCCCCGCAGTCTTCCCGATGCCAAACGACCCGAGGAGGTCATTGGAGTCAATCGTTGCAGCAGTCATGAACGACCATGCCCTCACGGCTTTCTGCGCAGGATCACCACCCGGGTCCTGCCACTCGTTCAGGATCTGGAGCATCTCGGTCGGATCGAAATTCGGATTTCCCTCTGCCTGCTTGTAGAAATCCGACAACAAGTTCATCCCTGCCCCTGCGAGTGCAGGGCCACCGTTCTTCAGAAGGGTGTCCATCGTTCCGAAAACCGCCTTCTGGTTATTCTCGTCCCCCCAGTCGATGATGAACGTGTTGGAGAGCCTGGAGATCGACTCATCAACCTCCGGGGTGATGCCGAGTCCTCGTTCGACGAAATGCTTGACGAGCTCGTTCCTGGCGGTCTCCGACATCCCCGCTGCGGAGTCGAGGGTCTGTCTCATCTGCTTCTGGTGCTCGTACTGGGTCAGCTCTCCGACCTGCTGGTATGGAGTCGTGATGAACTTGCCGACATCGAAGTTGATCGGCTTCATCTCTCCAGTGTCCAAGGCACCAGTTGTGGCAGGCATGGGACCACCGCCATCTCCGGTGGGAGCTGGAAGGGGGACGGGTGCGGCGGAAGGACTATTCACAGATTGAGCTTCTCCGGCTGCGAACCTCTTGAACTTCGGCATGTCATCACCTCGCCAAGATCTATGTCTCTTCTTTCGAGAGGACCGGAAAATAGTTGCAAGACTCATATGATTCCACCTTGCTCGTCTTGACATCAGGGACCATAGGCTCCTGACCGGAGGGGATCGAATGCCAGAAGAAGCCCTCGACATTCTTGCCCTTCCGCCGGTCTGCTCCTCGAGGGGGCAGTTCGATCTGCAGGTTCAGGGAGGCATTCAGGTCGGCATCCGTGGCGAAACCACAGTTGCCACACCGGAACAGCCGTCCCCTCCTGTTCGATCTCCGGGTCCATCCGCAGCTGGAACATCGCTGACTGGTGAACATGGAGTCGACATGCTCGACACGGACACCGTGTCGGAAGCATGTTCTCTCCACTCCCGCCAGCAATGCTGGGTACGTCCAGTGGCGGACACCTCGACTGACGGGCCTCGACTTCAGACCCCTCAGATCCTCCATCCGAAGGACGGAACAGCCCTCCAGATTCATCTGCTTGATACTCCAGTTGATGAAGGATTCTCGATGGGCACACGCCCGCTCGAAACCCTTCGAGTCCTTCTTCCTTCTCGAGATCCGCTCCGTGATCTTGAGGATGGTCCATCCGTGAGGGTCCTCCGGAGCGAACTGCCCGGTAGAGCAGGTGAACAGGGAATTGATTCCGACATCCACTCCGATGGTCCCTCCAGCCTCCCTGAGAGGCACCTCTGGCATTTCGAACGAGAAGGTGACCATATTCTTGGAGAGCCTGATGCCGTTCTTCAGGCTTCCCTCTTCCATCAGATCATTCAGGTGTTTGGTTCTCCTGAACGGAAGGACCAACTTCATCCCTTCACCGATGGAGGAGACCGTGATCCATCCGTCGAAGAAGGTCTGGTTCTCCCAGTCGATGGTGAAGAACCGAGAATCCAGATCGGGATGGGTGTTGGAGAGATCGGGATGACCCACGGCGGTCTCGTCGATCAACCTCTGGAGCCTCTTCGCCTGCTTCATCTTTCCCTCGGAGATCAGATGACTGAGAGCTTTCATCCTCCTCCTCTGGAGATCCCTCGTTCCACGGACGATGCCGGAGGCCTGTTTCCCACAGGCCTGAATCATCCTTGCGGACAGCCATGTTTGGGGAGCAACCTCTTTGGAGATCTCTCCTGGGATCATGATGGGGACCATCTCCATGTTCCACAGAATGTCGATGACGATCTGACAGACTCGGTGATACTCATCGATGAATCTCCGGAGGTCATCCTTCTTCCCTCGATTGGAGAATCGGAGGGAACATTTGGATGATAGAATTCTCGCTTGAGGTTCTTTTTTCTTCTTGGGCATCGCAGTATGTACATACTAAATGTCTATGGGAAATACCTTCATCGATGACAAAAAATGTTGATGGATTTGTCAGGGATCGCTCGCAGCATCCTGAAACATCTCCGACATCATCCTCACCTGCTCGGGCGAGAGGCTCGGATCGCCGAGGATGTCGGAATGGATCAGTCCAGGAGGCATCCCGCTCCCCTTCTCGGCCTGCATCGGCCCCGGGGTGGTCCCCATGATCTTGCCTGCCATCAGGTTCCCGACGATCTGGAACTTGTGCATCTCCACATAGCTCATCGATCTGATGTCCTGCCTGGACAGCCCACCGATCCTCTTCATCATCAGGTACTCGATGACCTCCGGTGGAGCCACGAAGGTGCCCTCCGGTCGCTTGTCGGGAGACAGGAACATCTCGACCTCATCCTTGAAGTTCAACATCTCCTCGGAGCACATCCTCTCGTACGCATCGTTGAGAGGCTTGATGATGTTGTGCTTCAGCCTGCGACTCCACGATCTCTCTGACTCCTTCACCCGGGAGCTGCCATTCACCTCCACGGACTCGAGGAACAGATCGACCAACCTCCTGTGGAGGTTCGCTCGATCCATATACATCTGTCCAGACTCCCTGTCCCTGATGATGGATCTCCGCTTGCACTCCTGCTCCTCCCACCAGTAGGGAACCGATATGGTGCATCTGACGATGCCTCCGCTCGGCATCCTGAGATCCACGATGATGTCCTGCTTCGCCGTCATCATATCATTTCTCTATTCCCGTATGGATCGATGGTCCTCGCTATAAACTGCACCGTATAGATCGTCGACCCGGACGATAGATCGTGGCTGGATGGCTGCCAGTACGCAGCCGGCATCGAGAAGGAGAGTGGTCCGAACCCCATCGTTATGGGTGATGACCACTGGTTCTGGGCGAGGGTCGCCCCCTTCGTGACGGAGAAGGGCGAGAATCTCGAGTTCTGGAAGCCCGTCGTCGGATCGACGGCACTGCTCGCAAGGAAGGAAAAAGACCCCTGGACGATCCTTCTAGACATGTAGATGTGATCATCGGTCACGAATGGCTCTCCCGTGTTCCTGATCGGACTCGGGGCGTAACCCGCCGTGGATCTGAGATCGAGGGATTGACTGACATTCAGCTCCATGTTGACGACCTGGACCTGGTTGTCCAGTCCTCCGAGCGAGACCCAGCAATCCTTGATGTTGGCTGTCCTTGCCGTGCCGACCTCGGCCATCGTCAGGGTCGTGGGTGACGGAGCAGACCTGTCCCTCGAGTAGGATGTCGCCAGGCTGAGAGGGTTCCTGCTGGGAAATTGCCACATCGTTCCATCAGAGAGCATCCCTCCGAACACGATGCTGCCGATGCCCTTCAGCCCGAGTGAGCATTGGACGGGTGAGGCCTGTCCGACCCCACTGACATTGATGCTGAATTTCTCCATCACATACGGGAGGGAGCTTCCCTGATAGGAATCCCGGACGCACACCATGTTGATCCCGATGTCCGGGCTGTACACCCCATCCGCCGTGTTGGGCTGCGACCTCGAGTTCTTCACGAATCCCTCGATGATGGGATAGACCCATGAGAGTGGATTGTTGACCCGATCCGTCACGAGGAGTGGGAATGTCAGGTTCTGCTCATATGCTCCCATCCTCTGCATCTTCATCCTGACTATGCCAGGTGGAGCGTCACCGGCCGAGGTGTATCCTTCCGTGCTTCCGAACTTGAACTTGGAGCTCATGCAGGCCAGTGGATACGCAACGAGGCTGGATGACTGAAAGTAGATGGAATCGAAGTTCTGGGCGTTCCCCCACGGCCTCCCCGTCTTGTCGATGCCGGTCAAGCTGCACAGTGGGCGGCCGACATCGGACATCCAGACCATCAGTCTGGTTCCGGGGATGCTGTTCAAGATGTCCAAGGGCATTCCGGCCATTATCTATTCCTCATGCTGTCTCTGCTACATCTGCTCCGAAGATCGTCGGAAATCCCTGTGGGACGGGGATCGATTCCATATCCTCCGGAAGATTGCGGCCCTTCATCATGTCGCCGAAGTCCGGGACCGGGATGTTCGAATCTCCCATCAACTGCTGTCTGGCCCTCAGCCTGAGCGTCTCCTCATCCCTGAGGGCCGCCTTCAGCTCGGCGGAGAGCCCCGTCCTGTTCATGTACTCCATGAACAGGGACTGTGACAGATCGTAGTGCAGCTCGGAGATCATCCTCTGAGAGATCGGGACGAAAATGGGGTTCCCGGCCTCGTCGATGTGGCCCGTCTTCACATCCCACGATTTCATGAATCTCAACAGCACGCCATCCCTCAGGTCCCACGTCCTCAGGAGGGGCCTGAAGTCCATGTGATTGATGATCGTCGCATGCTCCAACACATCCCCGAACGCTTGCGAGCTGGGTTGCGAGAACTCGCCGGTGATGCTCCTCCAGCCATCGCCCTCCTTCCTGCCGGTGAAGACCTCCACCTTCACCTTGTTCCCATCATCATCTCTGACGACACGATAGTGGATGGTGATCGGGAACAGCTCATCCTCGTCCACGAAGATGTCGAGATCGCTATCGTTCATCATTTCAAGCCTCCCATGGATACTTCTGCTCGTATAGGTCGGAATCGGGTGGATCCTCTATGTAGACGGGCCTCGCATCGAGGATGTCCCTCGTCCAATCCTCCGTCGGGAGGAGGATGAGATCGCCATCGCTCGCACCCACGAACCTCGCCGTAAGGCTGAACATCTTGTCCGGTCTGATCTCTGGTTTCGGCACGCTCCACACCGGATTCGTGATCCTGATCCAGAGCGGACCGAATGCCATCAGGATCGTCTGTCCGAGCTGCGTCCCTTCGATGGGAGCGAATATCTGGTTATCCGGGATCCCGACGACACGGGAGAATATCTCCATAGGGAAGGTGTCGGTGATCCAGACGAGCTCCCCGGATATGAGTCTCGGTTTGGAGTTGTACCACGACCTCGGCCACATATTCTCCCTGAACCGTTCGTACGCATGTTCATCCCTCTCCTCTGCAGTCGACCATCTCTGATGGCTCTGCATCGTGAAGATTGGCTCCATGAAGTTCTCGATCTTCAGGGTCATCCTGGCCAGCCTCTCATTCGGCGGAGTCGTCGGCATGTTGTATCCACCGAGGAGAACATTGCTGCCGGAGCTCGGAAGATCGAAGGCGGATCTGACCGGATCCCCATCGTTTCCGGCAGCGGTTATACCACAGTCATGAGAGAAGACCTGGCGCATGAGTCCGTACCTGCCGGCGTCCAGTGCGACGGTCGAGAACAGGTCCCTGACATCCCTCGCATCCTCGGGCCACAGCTTCTGTGCGACGACATCGTAGTTGACCACGACCTGCTCGTTCGGCTCCGCCACCATCTCGATGCTGTCGATCTGACAGTTCGAGAACACGCCATGGACATCAGAGAAGATCGAGAACTGGGGGACATAGACACTCGGGTCTATCCCCTGCACTCCCCCTCCGTAATCGGCAGGAAAGGCATACTGGTATCCCGCCCAGGCGTGCCTGCAGTGCTCGTAGAGCTTCGCCATGACATAATCCGGGCTGCCATCATTCATGGCGAGCATCTTCTGTGACATTCTTCCCTTGATCTCTATCCCGCTTGGAGACCAGGCGAGTCTGTCGGGATGCCCATCTATCAGGCCATCCCCCGTATCCGCCTCCTGCGCTGGGTACAGATCGAATTCGGTGCAGTAGACGCAGTTGGCAGCGATCCCATCCGTCACCTCGACCGAGGGATGATCATCCGTCTTGGGGCTGTAGAGAACCAGCATCGAGTTGCCCCAGAATCCCCCAGGGAACAGGAGCGGTCCAGCGGGATATGATGCAATGTCGGGTGGGTCGATGGTCACCTCGATGTTCGACATCGTCGGGGCATCGGTGTTCGTTGCCGTGGCATCATCCGGCGTGAAGACGGCCTTGATCAGGGGGGCCTTCACATCGATGGGAGCGTCCACGGTGAGACCGGTGATGGTGATGGGGCTCGATGAGTATGGGCCGGTACCTATCGGCGTCCCGTTTGCGTAGAGGGTCACGGTCCCATATCCCGTTCCGATCTGTGGGCAGATCGCCTCCACACCCGTGATGGTGGATTCCTGTGGGACATCGGCGTTCACGAAGAGATTCCCTGCGGAATATCTGGGGAAGTTGGTTCCCACGGAATAGGAGATGTCATCGCTCCCACCGGTGGGGACGACGAGGAATCTCAGCTCGTCGATGTAGCCGTTGAAACCATCGCCATCGATGTTCTTCCCTCCGATGCTCACGGATTGGGGGTAGGATTCGGCATTGACGGTGGGCGTCACTATCGGGACCCTCCCGATATCGATCCCGACTGGGAGGACGGTCTCGACCTCGTCATCGATTCCGAATGTGATGCCGTATGGTGTGTTGGAATCGTAAAAGACCCAGACATGCGTCCACGTGTTGTTGCCGAGGGCCGACAGGGTCGAGGATGTGTAGAGCGAGATGTTCCCATGATCATCGATGATCCTGAAGCGCATCCGTTTTGTCGTTCTGTCGATGTACCACGAGTATCCACCATATGGACCATCCAGCTTCTCCTTGTGAACGAGATGCTCGCTGGTGCTGGTTCCATTGCCCAACCTCTTGATCACGGCCTCGATCAGGAAATATTCACCATGCAACTCGAAGTCGGAATGATGAGGGAGCGAGGCCCTCTTCACATTGCCATCGAACAGTCCTGCTTGACCTTCCCATCCGACACCAGTGCTGGCTCCGCCGATGGCCACTCCGTGATGCCTCTTCCTGGAGGAATCCCTGACCTCCGATCTGGTGCCACTCCACGAGGACTCGTTCATCCGGTAGAGGGAGATCGTCTCCGAGGTGACGGGAAACTGGTTGGCGTCCAGTGCCACATCGTCATCGGAACCAGGATTGGTGATGATGACATTGCTGGAGAGCGTGCTGTTGTCCTGGAACGGGAGACGGATCGTGGCTCCGGAACCGCTGTCACCCCAGCTGATGGTGATGGACATGGATCACTTACCTCCATCTCCAAGTTGATGATGGGAGACCCAAATTCCTACACAAAGGACGGGGCGGCCGAAAGCCGCCCCGTCCGATGATTGCTCGAATTGACGAGCATATGCTCGGGATCCGGATCAGACACTCTGAATCGTGATAAGATCATATGGGCTCCAGGCAATTCTCCCACCGAGCATCTCGACATCGGTCCCCACCTCCACCGTGACATCGTGAATTCCGACATAGAGATCGCTGATGGTGTCCCCGATTGCGAACCTCGTATTGCGATCCGTGCCCTGGGGCACATTGACCGTATGAGGACCACCTATGGTCCCATCGATCCTCACCCCATAGATGGTGAACGTGACCTCGTTCCTCGTGTCCGTGCTCGCATCGGTGAACGAGGACGAGATGGACTCCCCGTCCATGAAGGTGTTGAACCTACCCTCCATCGGAGGGATGTAGACATACAGGATGGCAGGGGATTCGATCGTCTTGCCCGTCATCTTGATCCCACGCCTGACACCGAGCGTCGGAGCCGTTCCCTTGTCCTCATATGTCGTTCCCGAGACCTCGGAATCCGATGTCAGACGATACTCCACGAAGTCCATCCCGGATTCCCCGAACCTGTATACATGATAGTACAGGGCCCCCGAGACGGCATCCCATGACAGGGTGATCGAGTTCATCGATCCCGAGGTCTTGGAAACATCCACGGAGACGGAAGCCGAAGGAGAGCTCTCCCCGCTCACGCCGACGGCTGTCACTCGATATGTCCATGTGCCGCTCGAGAGGTTCCCATCGACTGCCGATGTGTGAGTCGCATAGGTGTAGGTGATGTTCTGTGGAGGAGACAGGTACGACAGGTCTCCTCCATACACATCCCCCCTGAAGATGGCCATCGTCGTAAGCAGGTCGGATCCATAGACATCCCTGTAGAGCATCTTGAACTGATCGTCGAACTCCAGCCTCGAGATACCGGCGAACGAGACTCCCCTGAGATAGTTCCCTGAAGCCATGAATGGACGGTCGTTCCAGTACATGCCGAATCCCTGACCGGTCTCCTGAAGCGTCCACGATGCCATCGCCGAGAGGATGTCTCCCGGGGTCCCGAATCCGGTTGGGTGCGAGAGGATGGCAGATGTGGAATCGATGGCCTGAGTTATCGACTGAGCCTCCACCTGAGTGAACATGTCGCTACCGGCCGTCTGGGTTATGAGAACCCTCAGGTCCTCATATGCGAAGACGACGGGGGATCTCGCAACATCGAGGGTATTGGGGTTGTCGATGAGCGCCCTTCCGATGATGATGACATCCTTTTCCGACACGGGAGGGTAGTAGGCGAATGTCGCCGGAGATCCGGTCTGGAAAGCAGGAGCGACGGGGAGCCCGAAGAAGACGGTGGCCGAGAGGGGCCTGCTGACGAAGACGACATCCCCCGCCGAGTGATCCTGTGCTGCGAATCCGCCATTGTAGGATGGGGAGATCTCCAGCTCTCCCAACGAGCCGATGCTCCACGCCTCGATCTGTTCGGTTCCTATCGTGATATGAAATGGAAGGATGAAGCCGTCCGATGCACTGGTGTTCGTGATCGAGATCGAGGTGGAGACTCCCGTCGTGACATTTGCGGACAGGGTTGTCCTCACGGCATCCCTCACTGCGACGAGCTCGTCCCTCCTGAATCCCACGATGACGCCGTACCTGTCCGTCGCTCCGAAGGCATATGCGAATGTCCTGTCGACCGACAGCTCCTCCTCGGAGTACGAGATGTTCTCTCCACCGAACCTCACGGTCCCATCCGAGATCACCAGCTTGTCGTTTCCGACTGTATCGGAGATGACGCACCCGGCGATGACCCCCTCGTCGGGCAGGAAGTTCGTGGCGTACTTTCTCATCACCTGGAGCTCGAACAGGGCGGTACCAGGAGATGATGTGTCTCCGATGGCATCGTTGTACCTGGCATAGCACATCCCCAGGATGGATGAGATGTCCTTCATCTGCTCATCGGTGATGATCATATGATATCCTCCAAGATGTCATAATAATATCGAACATTCGGTGGCATCGTCCTCGGCGTGGACCAGTATGTCTCGAAGTCGGGGACCCATGTCGAGCTCCTGAACACCGGGAACAGCAGCCCGCTCACCAGGGTTTCGTCGAATGCCGGCATGTCTGCCAGTTTCCTGGCGTCCGATATCTTCTTGGACAACACCCTCAGCTCATCGTACGAGATGCCCGTCGGGAATGGATACAGGTCCCTCTCATCCCTGGCATGGATCGTGTATTCTCCCGCATCGAAGTCATCGACATCCACCACGAGCCTTGCGATCCTGATCCCATCCGTCGGAGTGGGGACGATCAGAAATTCATCCAGCTCGTCGTACCCCATCATACTTGTCACGAATCCATCGACATCGACATCCTTCTTCTCCAGGAACCTCGCAGGGTTGGCTGGCCCCGTCTGACCGAGGAGGACGACGCTGAACGATTTCGTGCTCGTGATGTAGAACAGCCCACCCACCACCAACGAATTCTCCGCCGAAGACAGGGCAGATGGAAGTGACAGCTGGTAGACGAAGTCGTACCCCTCGGCTGGCATGATCTGTTTGATCGCCGTCCCATCCCACACCTCTCCCCTCGCAAGGACCCATGTGTTCGGATCGATCGGGACAGGCCTCATCCCGGCCCCTGGCACCCCTCCCTGGTACAGGTGTTGGAGGTCGCCCACCTGACAGATCTCGAGCCCGAAGGTGACTCCAATCACGAAGACGCTGGGAACGATGCCGAGGATCTGGAGCCTCAGGTAGTCAACCTGTCTTATCATGTGATCTGGTTCGCTGTCATCGTAGGCGGACCTGATTCCACCGAGGAAGACGTCGAGCTCGTTCACGAACCTGATCCTGGCCTCATCCAAGGTGACTGACATGCTAGACGCTCCTGACCACGAATCTCTCCGTGGGACCATAGCCGTAGTATGGTAGCTGCTTGAACTCCGACGCATCGACCCACAGGACATCGACGGCCACGAACTCCTCGGAGTCGAGGAGGACCTTGCCGGTGGCCCCCGCATCCATCTTCTTCGTGACGGCCTTCCTCGTGCCATCCGCCCTCCTCAACAGGGCCGTGATGTACATGTCACTCGCCGTCGGGATGTAGGTCACGACGTTGGACACGTTCTCGGCAGGACCGATGAGGCTGAACGTGGATGGATCGTCAAGGGTCCGAGATGTCCAGCAGATGTACCCGTCCGTGATGTTCGCCACCCCACAGCGGAATGTGTTCATGGGAGGGAAGTCGTATGTCGTGGCGACGTTGAAACCACCGAGCGGCTCGAGACCTCCGAGCGTTCCGAACAGGGGTTCCTCTTCGGTGTCATAGTCCTGATCGGATGGGATGATGTAGAACGCATCGTTGACGGCTCCGGTGAGATCGATGTCCGTCCCTCCCCATCTCTCTGCGGGGACCTGCTCCACGAGATCGATGACGATCTCCGGTCTCATCAGCTCATAGGTGGCATCGTAGGACGGGTTGGTCAGGACGGGAGATCCTTCCCACACATAGTTCGGGTCATCGTAGATCAGCACCCATCTGAGCTCGCTGTCCGTCGGCACGAAGACGACCTCGTAGACCCTGGTTCCGACGATATGAGCCTTCGTCGTGGGGGATGACAATGTGAGGATGTTGCCAGTCCTCGTCGAGATGAGGATCGTCTCCGCCTTCAGCTTGACATAGAAGGAAGAGGAGGGGAAGACGGAACCATCCGCCACGGTGATGCTGGAAGAACCCATCGCCAAGGCTGCCGTCAGAGTGCTGCTGGTCTCCGTCACACCATACGAATGGATGCTCTGATCGGCGAACGCCCATTCGATACGATTGTCAGAATCGATTATCTCCGAATCTCCGAGTGGGTCGCTCTGGAACAGGCAGATGGCATACCTCGCAGCATCGGTCAGGGCCACCGGGTTGGTGAATGTGAATTCGACCCATGCAAAATCCTCTCCGAGATCGTCGGTCGAGATGTAGTTCGATGTCTGGATGTTGGTCGTGGGTGCCTTGGTCGAGATGTCGGTCTCCGAGAGCGTGGCGAGCAGCTTGGCGGACGGATTCCCAACCTTCCTGATCTTCAGCGATACCCTGCTCACCTTGGATTCGACATCCACGAAATCCGCAGTGAAGGTCGTCGCAAGTATCATGTTGGTGCCGTCGATTGCGAACTCATAGTTGGGCGTTCCAGCATCCTCGATCTGTTCCTGCAGGACGAGATCGTCTGGTGGATGGGCTGCGATGTAGGACTCCCTCTCGGCCGACACATCATCCTGCGTGAAGGACTGATAGTACCAGTCGTCATCAACTCGGAACCCATATCTCGTCCTGAGCAGGCCCGTCTCGATGTCATAGAGCTCGACGGTCGGATGATCTCCTCCCCACTTCCTGCTCGTGTTCTGCCAGTATCCAATGCCCGTCTGGTTGTACAGGGTGACTCCGAGCAACATCTCCTTCATCTTCGTGAAGCTCGCAGACCACGATCTGGTGTCGGGTTCGTCGAATCCGCCATACAGGTACTCCTGGTCGCTGATGTCATCTTGGATCTGCTCGTTGGCCCGATCTATCCTGGCCTGATCTCCGGAATCGAGGTCGTTGGCGTATCTCTCCTGTTCAGCCGCAAGGAACTCCTCGTAGGTCGGCAGCGATGGGTCCCTCGGCTTGAACTGCCTCATGATGATGGGCTGCGTCTCACCGGTCTTCGCATCCGGGATGAACATCGATCTCCCATAAAGGATCCAGTTCTGGATCCCATCGAGCTTGGAAGGCCACAGATAGGCATCCCTCGAGATCCCCTCCGACAGCATCTCCGCAGCCCGATCATCGGAGATGTAGAACGAGCTGGCACCCAGGAAAAGATCCTTGATCATCTCGTCGTTCGTTTGCGTCCGCAATCTCATTCTGAGCGAGTAATCCATCGTCAGGTCGTCGAGATTCGTTTCCGCATAGGAGTTGATGTTGACCGGAAAGTGGATCTCCAAGGAGGACGGAAGGTGAAGGATCTTGTTGGGATCGTTCGTCAGTCCGATGTCTCCCTCATCTTGATTTGTCGAGAATGTACAGAGGATCGTCGAGATCTGGTTGAAATACAGGTCGGCGACCGAATCCCTGACACCGGCATCCAGCTCCATCTGCATGTGGTATTCAGATCCCTGCTCTATCAGGTAATCATGAACGGTGATGGCATCGACATCGACGATGTCCTGCGTCGGATGATCGTATGGCATCTTCCAATACGAGTTGAACAGGGTACCCTGTCTTCCCTGTGCCACCTGTGATGTCATCGATATCATCCCCGAAAGCAGTGGCTGGATCGGAGGAGTCGAGAAGAATACCGGATTCAGGATGAACGACTGCGACAGATTGAGCATCCCGACATAGTAATTGCTCTTCCCATACATGTCGGCAGTGACACGATCTGCGAATGAGACGCTGTCCAGGGGCAGCGTCCCGTACGACGGTATGGTCTCGCAGTGCTCGATGTACACCTTCGGCCTGTATGCAGCATCGTTACCATATTCCGTCTGTCTGATGACGAACTTGGCGAACAGGCGGTAATCATCCGGGCATGGTGGATAGTATGCGAAATCCGCCCAATCTCCAGGCTGGAACTCCGGAGGGACATCGGGGCCGGCAATGACCCGATACATCGTCGTCTCCCCAGCCTTGGCCTGATAACACAGGATAACTCCACGGACGACATTCCTGTCTGCCGGGTTGTCATCTCCTTGGTCGAGGCTGTAGCCATATGCCCACATCCATCCGATGAATGGTCCTGGTCCGGGGACCCCTCCGGTTCCCGCATCAGGATCGAGACTTCCCGTGAGCGCAGGGAGTTGGTAGAAGATCGGATTCTCCTCATCGTAATGTGCGGGGCTCCCATCCGTGATCTGGAATCTCGTGGAGCGCTCATCCCTCATCCAGTGGCGATTGTCGGTGTCGTACGTGATGAGGTCGTACCTGTTGGAATCGAATAGGTCCCTCTGCTCGTACAAGGTGGCCGTCACGAAGGAGCTGTAGGATGGCGTCCCGGTGGGTGGAGGAGATGTCTCGACATACTCGTCCGGTGATGCCCATACCACTATGTAGAAGATCGGAGTCCCAAATGGGACCGTGTCTCCTGCATTCTCTCCCAGCTTGAATCCTATGGATGGGTCGGATGCGACCCTCTCCATCTCATACACATCTCCCGATGGAACGCCAGCAGTGGATGTCCTGATCCTGTACACCCTGATGTCATAGAGATCATCGGGCCTCATCGTCTCGTCGAACGCTCTGGAGTATGATATCGTAGCCCATTCGTCACCGGACACATCTCCGGCAATGCTGTCCATCCTGACCAGCATCCCTCTCATCAGGACCGGCAGCCTGTTGCCGAGGTACTCCGGGTATCCTGGTAGCAATGGGTCGCCGACCGGCCACCCGTCCCATGATGGATAATCGATGAGTCCATTCGGGCACAGGCTCCAGTTTGGATCGAAGACGCCTGGCATGACCAGGTGGCTTTCCAGACTATTGAAGGAGATGTCGGAGTTGATGAATCCGAAGGAGATGTTCTGATCCATCAGGTCGTTGAATGCGAAGGGGTGATCCTCCCCTGCGGAGCCGGAGAGGTTGAACAATACGAGGTGATGATAGTCCAGGGACCCCATCAGCGACAGGTACAGGTATTGCCAGTAGAGATCGGACCCGGGAGACCCCTCCTCTCCATCGACTGCGATGGTGAGTGGGTAGAGGGCATCCGACATCGTCGTCTGGAGAAGATCGAAACCCTCCCTCGTTGCCATAATTCCTCATGTCACATTGCCGGGGCCGAAGACGTGCAACGGATCGATCTCCCTGCATGATACCTTCAGCTCGGCAGCCCTGAGATATTGAGCATCCAACTTTGGGACATATCCGAATTGGATGTCCCCGATCGTCGTGAATGACACCAGCCGGACCGGTTTCACATAATGATTCCTGTACCGAGTGAGGACATCGTTCGCCGTCGTGGTCTCCTCGATACCATTGTCGTGCTTGAATGTGTACGGTGTCGTCGATGCCGATGGTGCCTCATTGAAGAACTTGTACAACCCCAGTGCGTACTTGGTCCCAGAGTCCAGCGTCGGTGGAGTGGGAGGCGTGTCTGTCCCCTGCACCTGGTGCGTCGCATTCCACCTCGCCTCCCACTCCGTCTCGGCCTGTGTCGCATACGAGCTCAACTCCGAATGGGTCGTCAGGTGCGTCGGACTCTTGAAGTCCTCACCGTCGAAGATGCACTTGTCGAACACCCAGATCCTCGTGTGCTGGCTCAGGATGTGGTCGACGATCCTCGCCATATCATGGACGATGGTGGTTGCGAAGTCACTGTCATCCTCCTTGATGTAGCACAGCACGGAGAAGTTGAAGTTGTGCATCCTGGCACGGAATGTTGCGAATTCCGTCTGCCTGTCGTTCGAATCGAAGACGATGACGGGAAATTGCTGCTGGCCAACGATCTGCTTGTCACCATGCCAGAATGCCATGATCTCCCTATCACCGACACAGACGGGATTCCCGTTCCCATCGGTGGGGAATTCCGTCCTCACTATCTCCCTTGCCGTCTTGAGGATCCTCTCCATATATCATCACCTGGACAGTGCAGCTGCCTCCTCCTCGATCTTCGCCAGCTCCTCCGGCGTCGCAGAGGACAGGGGATGATACCCCAACTCTGCGGCATCACCGGTCAGGGGAGATGGGTAGAAACCACCAACATATCCCCTCATCCTCGCAAGGATGGCGGTCCTGATATCGGGAAGGAGCCTCCTTCCTCGGCGCTGATCCAAGAAGCCGGCGTACATCTCATCCGCAGGCCTCTCGATCTCCCTCTTCCTTGACTGCATGTCATCGCCTCGTCTCTGGCTGCAGCTTCACGGGAGATGGGCCGGCCGTCCCATACCATGATCCAGGTGCGAACCTCTTGGACCTGAAGGAATCCTGCCCCATTATCTTGACGTGACCCCTGATGACATCGTTCAGCTCCTCCATCGCTTCCGTGTAGTGCTTGTCGACGAAGTTTCCGGTCTCCCTGTCAGCTCCTGCGAGTCTCTTCTGCCAGATGAATTTGGCGGTCAATCTCGCCGAGATGGAGGGGATCGGATGGGGATAACCGAGCGTCCCACCGATGTTCGTCTTCCTGAGTGGCACATCGTAGATGGCCCCGATGCGCCCGTTGATGTACTGGTCGGCCTGATCGATGAAGCTCTCGACCTCATCGTCGGTGAGGCTTTCCGGGTTGGGGTCCCTCGGATCGGGAGTCGGGTTGTCTCCCTCCACACGAATCGCCTTCGGAAGATAGATCTGCACATCATCTACTGCGCAATAGGCCATTGGACACCTCCCACCGGTGTGCCTCCCTCTATGCCCTGCAGGTATGGCGGCACGTAGTCGACTCCCTCATCCTCGACCATGATCCCCTTGCCCACGAGGAATTCCCTTGGGATCTTCGTCATCATGACGCTCCTGTCCAGATCGCTCGCATTCCTGGAGGCGCTGTTCATCATCAGCTGGAAGTCCGGAGCCGCACCGATGTCGATGAAGGCGTTGGAGTATCCGCCCTTCGTGATGTCATTGAAGATCTCGATGAGGTCGGGTGCCGTCGGCTGCCCCACCAACCCGTTCATCCTCTGCATGTTGCGTTTGTTCGGTTGGATGGCGAGGACGGCTCCTCCCTCATCGTGGGCCCGCTGGCACACGTTCTCGAAGCCGTCTCCATTCTGGGGAACCGTCTGGGCATCGAACACTATCATATTCGTACCCTCTGCCGTCGAGACCTCGACTCCCGCCAGGCATGTGAGATCGTATCTCTTCTCCTGGATGATCTGCTTGCATATCAAGCCGGGCTGGAAACTGGTGTGACTGACGATCCCGATGACATCCAGGCCCTTCAGGATGGCGGAGCCACACACGCTCAACAGGTGGGTGTACTGCGACCTCACATCTCCCTCCTGTCCCGTGTTCGGGTCCTCGAAGGCGTGGATGTGGAGGTCGGCATTCAGGTTGTGTTTCCTCAGGGCGAGGATCTGTCTTTTTGACATCCGATACCACATTTCAGATCACCATCTCCTCAGTTCGAGAAGAGACCGTTTCCTACCTGCAAAAACGGAGAGGGGAGCATCGCAAGATGCTCCCCCTCTCTCGTCACGAATCGCCTTTCGAAGCCCACGGCTTCAGCCGTGGGTGGTTGACCCGGCATATCCGGCCTCCGCAGCCACCTGACATCCCCTGGCGACCGTCCACAAGGGCTTGTCGGCCTTCCTGATGCCCGACACATCGAACGGAAGCGGGTTGTTGTCCAGGAGCTCCTGAAGGATGTTCTCGAACCCAGGGGGCGTCGCCGTTCCTCCTGCGATCACGATCTCCAGGGCCCCATTGATGTTGGGGCGAACACGATTGAACTCCTGTGCGATCTTGACCATGACCCAGTCGAGAAGACTGTGATACCAAACTCTCATGCTGGCCAGCACCTCGTAGTGCCAGTTGGCATCGCCCTTCTCGATATGGGACTTGCTGGCGACGAACTTGGCATATGCCTTGAGGTCCTCGTCATCCTCCCTGGTGCGGACGGTCCTCACCTTGGTGAAGTCGGCGAACCTCTCCTTGTACATCGTGCAGGCTGCAAGGGACCCCATCTCCACCTTGTAGGCATTGAACATCTGACCATCGATCCAGTCACCGGCCGATCCCTGATTCATTCCCTTGGCATTGGCGATGGAGAAGTTGATGGTCGGCATCCCCCGATAGGAGATGCAGACATTCACCATCCCTCCTCCGAAGCTCATCCCCAGGCCGGTCAGCTCGATCTCCTTGTTCGCATCTTCCGAGACCATCTTGGGGGTCATCGAGTAGATGATGGCGAGCGCCTCGGGGATCGGCTTCGGCTCCCATCCAAGTCTCCTGAGGGCTGTCTCCGTGAGCGTCTGGTGTCTGTCGATGGTCTTGGTCGGGTCGTCGATGGGTGCGGCCGGGAGTGAGTACACGACCACATTGTTGTTGGGATCCGGCTCGTCCAGCACGGAGCTGGCGATTCCCTGCATGATCCTCATTGCCCTCGTGTCACCCTGCATCGTCCCGGCGGCCATCGGTCGCCTGACCTCGACTCCCTGAGAGGACATCATCCCGGCCAGCTCGATGGCATGATCTCCGATGACATACAGCATCCTGTCATCTCCACCGAGTTGGATGTAGCTCATCCCACCACGCTCGATCATCTTCCTCGTGAACTCGCTGTCGATGACCTCGACATAGCAGTTCCTCTGGGTCCTGTACCTCGGCATCATCACGGACGGGTCCTCCTTGTCGGGAACCTGATCACAGGCGACGACCGAAGCGGTGCCCCAGTCCAATCCCTTGTTCATGCGAATTTCTCCTCAGGACAGATCTGATGTTTCTCTTGGATTTTGTTCATGATTCCTTTTGGCAAGGAAGCCCACGACTTCAGTCGTGGGTGGTTGACCTCCTCATGATCCCTTATCCGCTTAACGCAGGTTGGCCCCACACTCGGGACAGAATTTCATACCCGACGAGACCTCCTCGTCGCAGGAGTTGCACAGCATCGCATTCCTCATGGCTTGCGCATCGTGGGAGTGCTTGGGAACGTGGGATGGTCTTGGCCGAGCCCTGGTGACAGACTGTTCCTGTGCTGCGGTCCTGGTCATCGGACGATCTCCCATTCCGGATATGAACTCGTCCAGGAACTTATCGGGAGTCAATGCGGGCTGTTCGACGGGACGATCCGGTTCCTCGTAAACCCCTCCACCCTGACCCCTGTTCTTCTGATATTGCCTCCCGAACGCCACGAGCCTCTCCATGGATGCGATGCGTTGCTCCTTGTCCTCCTCGTCGGTGGCGATCTCCTTCTCGAACTGTTCCGCCAGATCGCCACTCATCAACTCCTTGACCCTCGATATGTCACCTCCCTGATGGAACCTGAGCATCCCCTCGATGCCATCGATGATCTTGTCGATGACCGGGTCCTGATCCATGTGAACGCTGGCGGTCACCACCCCGTCCTCCTGGGAGATGTCGACCTTGTAGTCGTCCTGGTACGAGAAGTCTTTCTCCTCGCCATTCTTGATCAGGTGCTTGTTCCCGAACCTGTCTTTCACGACCTTGTTCCCGTGCCTGTCGGAGAATTCCGATCCATCCGCATTCGTCGCCCTCTGACTGGTCTTGGAGAAGTCGAATCTCCCCATCCCGCTCCTTCTGACCGGCTCCGGCCTGTGGCCTCGTCTCTCGATCGGTGAGTTCATATTATGAATCTCCTCGAAGTGTCAGTTTCAACCTGCTTGCCGCACCACCCAGGTCGTCTCCCTCATCGATCTCCTCTTGGACGGATACGGATGGATGATCCTCTGCGGACCGAAATCTCAGTGCGGAGTCCATCATCCTGGCCCTGGCGACCTCCACCTCGAACCCCTCGTTGGAAACCCGCACAGGTTCATCATCCCCCTTATCCGCCATCACCACATTTTGCATGATGTGATCGCCCACCAGCTTGGCAAGTCTGTCGACATCGATGCCTCCCTGCTGGGAAATCGCCTCCTTGAAGGCTGCACCCATCTCCATTGCCAGCTGTCTCATGACATCGTGGGAGATGACGGAAGGAGGACCTGCCTGGAGCATCTTGACGGGATCATCGACATCATGGTTCCTCTTCATCGGGATTTGCACGACGAAGTTCATCGAGACGAGACGCTTGAACTGATGGGACCTCTCGAGCTCGGGATGGTCGTCGATGTCGAACTCGGCATCCGGAGGGATCTCGGTGCCGGTCTCGTTTATCATGATCAGGTTGCCGGTCACATTCTTGTAGGTGCCAGGCATCTCAGTGGCCTCCGTTCAGATTCCTGGAGAGACGATCGGCAGACGACCTGATGTCATCTCCGGAATCGATCTCGACTCCGGTGTTGCCGGAGGCCACGATGGGAGGGGTGTCGAAGGCCCTCGCCTGGATCCTCGTCAGGTCCCTATTCATCTCCGACATGTCGGATACGGAGGGAACCGAAACGACCTCCTCGATGACATCACGGGAGATCGTTCGAGCTTCCGTCCTACCGACATTCTGGATGACGATCGTCGGTTCGATGTTCTCAGATATCCTCTTGAGGACGGATGCCAGTCTGTGGATGGCGAAGGCGATCAGCAGGCACCCCACGAACAAGGCCGCCGATATTGGCATCCATGGTTCGATCACTTGTGGCACATCTCCTGTACTATTGTCCGCCAACGCCCTTCGGGGGCTGCATCTTCACATCATGACCGACGATGCTGCCTCCCGATCCCTCGATGGCCTTGAACAGGCCGGCGACATAATCGTTCTTGACCTGTTCCCTCTCGACGGGATCTGGCGGCAGACCGATCTCGATGCGCAGGCTGATGACGGCCCTGTACTGCTCTGGTGTCAGCTGTGGCCCCTGGGTGCCGTCCAACATACTCCCTTGAGCGGGTTGTCCGTTGATGGCGGGAACTCCCTGCATCCTCTCACCGGGAGCGCCAGGAGTGACATCGAAATCCTGCATCCCTCCCATTTCCATTTGCGATTCCACCGTCCTCGCCACCCTGACGAGCAACTCCTTGGCATCCGCCTCCTCGGAGGGGAGTTCCGATGCCGCCACGAGACAACGGGCGTCGATCTCTCTCAACTTCGTTTGTCTGTCCATCTGCTTGTCCCCCTTGAGGATCGTTTCCATCCCTGTTCGATGGATGGGGCGGAAAGTCCTTCACTCCGGCACGATGCGCCCGTCGTAGTAGAGCCTGTATGGGAATGTCGAATCACTGGATTGTTCGTTCCCATCGTCCTCCTTTTTCTGATCCGAGTTGAAGATGAGGCCGTCCTCGACATAAGTCACATCTCTCATCTTCGGAGTCTGCATCCTGATGGTGATGTCCTCTCCCCAGTGGAACCGGACCTCGACATCATCGTCGTCGTCCACGGCGACCACTTCGTCATCATCATCAGTCATGTAGAACATCCAGTTCAGGTTTCCAGGGATCTTCCCAGGTCTATCCCCGAAGCCTATCCTTCCCTTCATGATCTCGAGGATCTTCGGATCTGCAGGGTCCTGACCCGACCACAACCTGCCAGTCAAGATGATGATCTGTTTGGCGGAGATGTTGCCGTTCCTCATCACCTTCACGCTGATGGAGCTGGTCTTGTCACCGAGCGTCGTCATTCCCTTTTCCCTTGATTCGGAGGCCCCTCTGCCGCTGCCGTCGCCACCGAAGATCGAGACTCCCTCCACTCCGACTTGTCCATGATGCATGGAAGGAAGAGGCCTTCCCCCCCTTCCTCCATCGTGGATCCCGAAGTGATCGGGGTCCACATTGTAGGCATCGAATGGGAGCTCCTTGTTCCACGGGACGACATTTCTCGGCCTGATCTCACAGATGATGTATGGATCGATGGGCTTGTGGCAGACATATTCCATCCACTCCACCTGACATCCCTCGAAGACACCATGTATGGTGTCGATGATAAGGAGCTCTGGGATCTCGCCGAGAAGGTTGTGGTGAAGCTGTATGATGTTCGATCCCACATGCTCGAAGTAGGCGGACATCTTGATGACCCCTCGGTCCTCATCGAACTCGTAATTCGATATCCATGGACTCACCACCTCCTCCTTGTGGACGAGGTAGTCCATCGGGACGAGGCTGTCCTCGAACTCCGTGTTGTCCAGCACACATACCACATCATCACGGGTCATGATCATGATTCCGTTTGGCAAGGAAACCCACGACTTCAGTCGTGGGAGGAATTGCCATTCTCCTTCGAATGAGAGTGTGAGCATGAATATCCGTCCACTCGTTGCACGATCTGACAGTTCTTCCAGCTGGTGGTCGTGACTCCATCGATGGTGAAGGACCCAGTCGCTCGGATCGCCACTCTCCCCAGATGGGTTCCGATGAACTTCCCCTTCAGGACCATCGCCTTGACCAGATCTCCCGTCCTGAATCCATGAATGATCCTGCTCCCCTTCGGACCCGTCCGTGGAAATCCGAACCTGTCCATCCGACAGGACTGACGACTCCCCCATCCCTTCGCTCCGATCGCAAGGATCGTCTGGCTCGGATCGAGCCGAACTTTCGATCCCGACTCTCCGACACAAGCCGCATCGATCCAGTGAGCCTTGGGATAGCCTTGCCTCGTTCGATTGAACTTGGTCCGTCCTCCAGTCCCCACCTCCAACGGAAGTCCCGTCTGCTTCAAGCGATGAAAGAGGGCCCATCGAGTGGCGTTCACGGCCGCAGCATCCTTCAGTGGTCTCTTGGCTTGCTCCTGGATCTTGGGATGTCCGAACTCCTCTGCCGTCATCGTTCCCTTCTCGATGTTGCAATCACGACAGGAGATCGCCAAGTTGGAGACCCTGTTCGTTCCTCCCCGGCTCCTCGGGGTGATGTGCTCCACCTGCAGTGGAACTCCCATCACACCACAATAGACGCAATTCCTGCTCCACTTCTCGAGTAGGTACTCCCTGACCTCATAGCCCTGCAGCTCTCCCTGCTGGTATTCCACTCCGGAGATCTCAGCATTGTCCATCAACTGAGTGTCGAACTTGACCAGCTCCATGGAGATCGATCCCACCGGAGACCACCTCGACAACCTCCTGATCCAGGTCTCCACATTCACGACCCGACTCGACAGAGATGGTGGCAGCCAGCTCCCTGGCCTCGTCCGATTCAGGAACCTCGGTTCTCGATGCCTTGTCTTCCGACTCCGACGAGAACGC
>Ga0315273_10000572_pt1 | contig 39440 bp, 47 predicted proteins | sample YL17G02_0_MG_FD_205753 | JGI IMG/M metagenome (GOLD analysis project Ga0315273, IMG submission 205753) | Sediment microbial communities from Yellowstone Lake, YNP, Wyoming, USA - YL17G02_0 | ecosystem: Environmental > Aquatic > Freshwater > Lake > Sediment | place: USA: Wyoming | collected...
AGATAGCATCCTAGCAAAGCTCTTGCTATTTCTAAAGTGCTTTTATTGAAAAAGGATTTTGTTATTGGTTTCATTTTAATTTGGTTTATGCGGGCGCAGTGATTGATATCCCTGAGCCCTCAACTCTGATGAGTATGCGGGCGCTAGGATTTGAACCTAGGTAAGCACTAAGCTACAACGAATCTCACGAGCCCATCATTTGATGATAAGAGCCATGTATGATGCTCTCGCTCGACCTGAACGTTGCCCGTTTGACCACTCCGGCACACCCGCGCTACTTAAATAAAGGTTTATCTGAGATAAATAAACCTTTATATACAAAGAGTTTTTCCATTTTGCATGCTTGTAAAAGAGATTATGAAGAGACCTTTCGTCACTGAAAAAGATATTAGTCTGAAGGAGGCTGCAAAAATAATGAAAGATAAAAATATTGGCAGTTTAATTTTAGTTTCTGGTTCTAAGGTTAAAGGAATAGTAACCGAGACAGACTTAACGAGAGATTTTGGAAAGAAAGAAAGGATATCTCAAGTGATAAAACCAAAAGTTATCACAATAGACTCTGATGAGAATGTTGATAGAGCGGTTGAAATAATGAAAGAGAACAAGATAAAGAGGCTTCCCGTCTTAAACAATAAAAAGCTTGTTGGAATAATAACTTCTACAGAGATAATAGAAAATTTTGAGGATTTAGAAGAAGAATTCATCTTTGAATAAGGTTATGGTAACAGATATTCTTTTATTGGTTCTTGCAATCCCTGCAGGGTTTTTGCTATCTTGGATGGCTAAAGATGAACTAAAAGAGGGCAAGAAATGGTTTAAGGCATTGTTTGTTATTTCCCTTGTTTTAACTGGAGTGTTTTGGGTTTATGGGATATCTTATGCAGCTCTAACATCTGCATTTGTTGCAATTGTAAGCTTAGTCTCTATGATTAAAAGCCGTTAAAAGAAAGGGTTTTAAATAGTCTTATTTTAAGAGAGATATGGTAGATTTTAGAAACATAAAAGACAGCGAAAAGGATGATCTTGACTTTTGGAAGAGTCATAAGATTTACGAAAAGTCTGTGAAAAAGAACCAAGGCTCTAGCAAAAAATTCTATTTTATGGACGGGCCGCCTTATGCAACTGGGCATATTCACATGGGAACGGCACTTAACAAGATATTGAAAGATATTGCTATGCGTTCGAGAAGGATGAGAGGTTTTGATGTTTTCGACAGAGCAGGCTATGATACTCACGGAGTTCCAATTGAATTACAGATAGAGAAAGAAATTGGCTCGAAAGGAAAACAGGATATAGAGAAATTTGGAATTGACAAATTTGTCGCTAGATGCAAAGAGTTTGCAACAAAATATATTGATGTGATGAATGAAGAATTTGAAAATCTTGGTGTCTGGATGGATTTCAAAAATGCATATTTAACATTATCTGATGAATGGATAGAAGCAAGCTGGGCAGCATTCAAAGAGGCCGAGAAAAAGGGATTGCTTTACCTTGGTAAATACCCTGTTCACGTTTGCACAAGGTGTGGAACGGCTGTTGCGTATAATGAAATAGAATACGGAAAACAAAAAGACACTTCCATATTCGTAAAGTTCCCTCTTAAAAAAAAGAAAAATACTTTTCTGATAATATGGACAACAACACCTTGGACATTGCCAGGAAATACCGGGGTAATGGCGCATCCAGATGTTGATTATCAGGAAATTGAGACTGCTGAAGGTGAGAGATGGATTCTTGCAAAGGAACTTGTTCCCAAAGTAATGACCGTTCTTGAACGAGGTTTTACTGTTAAAGACGAGTTTAAGGGAAAAAAGATGGAAGGGTGGGCATATGAAAGTCCGCTTGCTAAAAATTTAAAACTAAAGGTAAAAAATGGATATAAAATAGTTTTATCTGCGAGATATGTAACAACAGAAGACGGAACCGGACTGGTTCATTGCGCTCCAGGACATGGAAAGGAAGATTATGAAGTTGGAAAAGAGTATGACTTGGATATGCCCTCTCCTGTTGCAATAAATGGATTGTTAACTGAAGAAGCAGGAAAATATGCTGGAAAAAAAGCAAGAGAAGTTGACAAAGAGATAATTGAAGATCTGAAAAAAGATGGTTTTCTTGTTTATCAGTTGGAATATGAACATGATTATCCACTCTGCTGGAGAGATAAATCTCCATTGTTGATGATCTCACAACCCCAATGGTTCATAAAAGTGTCCAACATAAAAGATAAACTTATTAGAGAGAATGAAAAAACAATTTGGGTTCCTGACTGGATGAAACTAAGAATGAAAGCCTGGCTTGAGGGAATAAATGATTGGCCAGTTTCAAGACAAAGATATTGGGGAACGCCTCTTCCCATATGGTACGATGAGAAGAGCGGAGAAAAAATAGTCGTTGGGAATATTAACGAACTTAAAAAATTGTCAGGAAAGAAAAAAATAGATCTTCATAAGCCTGGAATCGATGAGATAGAAATAAAATCTCCTAAAACTGGGAAGAAATTAAAAAGAGTCCCAGAAGTTCTTGATGTCTGGTTTGATTCTGGAGTTGCAAGCTGGGCAGCACTTGGATATCCTGGGAATGATAAATTGTTCAAGAAGTTCTGGCCTGCAGATTTAAATATCGAAGGAAGAGACCAATTTAGAGGATGGTGGAATTCACAGATGATCCTCTCAGAAATAACATTTGGTAAAAAGCCATTTGAGAGTGTAATGGTTCATGGAATGGTTTTAGACTTGGGCAAGAAAAAGATGTCCAAATCCCTAGGAAATATAGCCTCTCCTTCTGACATAATCTCAAAGTATGGAAGAGATTATTTAAGATGTTATTTCGCGAAATTCTCCAAGGGAGAAGATTTCTCTTATGATGAAGAAGAACTTGCTGAACTGCAGAAGACTATCGCAATAATCGGAAATGTAGATAGCTTTGTAAATCAGATACAGAACATCAAACCAAAAACAGGAATTGAAGACAGATGGATAGAGTCAAAGTTCAACACGCTTGTTAGAGAAGTAACAGAAAGTTACGATAAGTACAGATTTCCAGAGGTTGTCCAAAAGTTAGAAAGTTTTATATTGAATGATTTGAGCAGAACTTACATTCAGATGATAAGAGAGAGAAGCGAAGAAGTGTTTGATGTCTTGAACCATATAAGAATTGGGATAGCAAAGCTTTACGCACCAATCATGCCTTTCTTCACAGAGCGAATCTGGCAGGAATGGAAGAAAAAGAGTTTGATTAAAGAAGAGTCAGTCCACTTAGCAGACTGGCCAAAACTTGAAGAAAAGAAGATAAATGAGAAACTTGAGAAAGAATTTGAGCAAGTATTAAAAATAATTGAACTAGGACTTTTCGAAAGGGATAAAGCAAAGATTGGGCTGCGATGGCCCCTTGTTTCTGCCAAGGTTTATAGTGATTTCAAACTTTCAGAAGAGTTAAATGAGATAATTATGAGACAGCTTAATGTCAAAGGGGTTAAGTTTGCAAAAGGGAAGGAGATAAAGGTTGAACTTGACACAAAAATGACTCCGGAACTTGAGGCGGAGGGGTTTGCAAGAGAGTTTGCAAGGAAGATACAGGCAGAAAGAAAAAATGCAGGCCTTAAGAAAGGGGATATGATTAATTTAAAGGTTAAAACTGATGCAGAATTGAAGAAAAATTTGAACAAGAATATTCACTTCTTACTGGAGAGAACAAATAGCAACAAAATTGAATTTGTCGACGGTAAAATGCCTGAGAAAGCGATAGAGTTCTCAATAAGAGACAAAAAAATAAGTGTGTTTTTTTCGTAATTCTATAGAGGTGTATTGCTAAAAAGGTTTAAATAGTAGAAAGGTTTAAAATATCCAAGAGGATTAAATTAAAGAGGACAAAGATGATAATCAAGGAAGAATTTTTGAGTCGATTAAGAAAGATTTTTGATTTAAATCTCTATGAAGCAAGGATTTGGACTGCTTTATTGTCAAGAGGAGTTTCTACAGCAGGAGAATTAAGCAATATATCTGATGTTCCTAGGAGCAGAACCTATGATATTCTTGAATCTTTGGAGAAAAAGGGGTTTGTTTTGATGAAAATAGGCAAACCAATCAAGTTTATTGCCTTAAAACCTGAAGAAGTTGTGGAGAGGGTCAAGAAGAACCTTATTGTCCATGCTCACGAAAGAAGCAAAAGACTAGAGCAGCTTAAAGGAGATGAAGTTCTTGAAGAATTGAATTCTTTGTTCACTAATGGAATCAAGTTTATCGAGCCGTCTGACTTGTCTGGGAGCTTGAGAGGAAGACAGAACATGTATAATCATCTTGATATGATTGCTAGGGGCGCTGAAAAGACAATAACACTTGTAACAACCGCAGAAGGTTTGAACAGAAAGCTAGAAGTTTTAATGCCTGTTTTTGAAAAGGCAAAGAAAAGAGGAGTTACAATAAGAATTGCTGCCCCAATCATTCCTCAAAATTATAAAATCGCAAAAGATCTTGCAAAAGTTGCAGAAGTGAGAGATACCTCAAAGCATGGCTTGAACGGCAGATTTACTGTTATTGATTCAAAGGAACTTATGTTTATGCTTCTTGATGATAAATCAGTACATCCAAATTATGATGTAGCTGTTTGGTTGTCAACAGATTTCTTTGCAAAAGCACTAGAACAAATGTTTGATGCAGCCTGGGAAGAGTTTACTCCTCTTAATAAGTTGAGTATGAAGAAATAGAGTGATATAGTTTTAAGAATATATTTATCTGTTGCAAATAAAAGGTTTTAAATCGTCTCTTTTTTTGATTAGATTATGGTTTTTATAGATGTACATTGCCATCTGGAAAGATGCAAGGGAAACGCTGAAGATATTATAAGCCGAGCTAGAAAGGAGAATGTTGAAATAATTGTTAACAATGGCGTGGGCAAAGAGGCAAACAGAAAGACATTGGAACTTTCGAAGAAATTTAATGAAATAAAGGCTGCTCTTGGCATTTATCCACTAGATGCCTTGAAACTAACAGACAAAGAAATTGATACAGAGATTGAATTTATAAGAAAAAATAGGGATAGAATTGTTGCTATTGGAGAAGTTGGATTGGATTTGAAGGAAAGCAAAGAGATCGAAAAACAAATAAAGAATTTTGAAAAGTTCATAAAACTTTCAATGGCTTTAGACATCCCAATAATTGTTCATTCAAGAAAGGCAGAGAAGGAGTGTATAGACATTCTTGAAAAAATTGGGGCAAAAAAAGTAATTATGCATTGTTTCTCGGGAGATTTCAACCTTGTTAAGAGAATAAAAAATGATGGATGGTTCTTTAGCATCCCAGCGATTATAAAATTTAGCGAGCACTTTCAAAAAATGGCAAAAGAAATTCCAATTGAACAGATATTTTGTGAGACAGACTCTCCATATTTGCATCCTGACAAAAAGATGAATAACGAACCTGCGCTTGTTGTAGAGAGTTATAAGAAGATTGCTGAAATAAAAGGAATCGGTCTAAAGGAATGCGAAAGTAAAATAGAAAATAATTATAAAAACTTGTTTAATAAGGCTTAAAAAGATAAACATCTGATATAAAATATGAAAAAGGTGTGGTTGATTAGAATAATTGTAATATTGGTTTTGATAGGGTTTGTTTTTTTATTAACTTCTCTAAAAGAAGAGAAAACACCTGGTTATTGCAATTCTGACAGCGATTGTGTTCCGGCTTCATGCTGTCATCCAAGTTCATGTGTTACGAAAGAGCAAGCACCAAATTGCAAAGGAATTATGTGCAGCCAAGTTTGCGAACCAGAAACCCTGGACTGCGGACAGGGAAGCTGTATTTGTGAGAACAATAAGTGCAAGACGACTATCGAACAGCCAGGGATAGCAAATCCTGCTTCGGTATACTGCGAAGAAAATAATGGAATATTAGAAATAAGAAACGATGCACAAGGAAACCAATATGGAATTTGTGTTCTAGCAAACGGAACAGAGTGCGACGAGTGGGGATATTTTAGAGGCAGTTGCTGAATATGAAAAAGCTGCTTTTTGTGTTAGCATTAGGATTTCTCTTTTTGCTTATCCCTTTTTCTTCTGCGATTGCAAATCCTGCAGCAACTTTTTGTGAAAAATCTGGGCATAAATATATAATATCAAAAAATGCTGATGGCTCAGAGCAGGGATACTGCAAAGTTGGAGGATTAAAAGTTGACTCATGGGATTATTATAAATCAAACCATAAAAAATCAGATTTGAAAAAAACTACGACTGAGAAGACGCCTTCTGAAAATAAAGTAGCAGTCGCACCTAAAATAAAAAGTTTAAGCAAAGGGCCTGCCAAAGAAAAAGGATTTATTGTTTCAGCGCCCACTAATTTTGATTGGAGGAGTTATATAAGCAAAGATTGGACGACAGGAATAAGAGACCAAGGTTCTTGCGGTTCGTGTTGGGCATTTTCTTCGGTAGGGGTTGTTGAGAGCAAAGTAAATATAAACCTAAACAATGCAAGTTATGATCCCGACTTATCAGAACAAGATATTATAACAAATAGCAACCCCTCTGAAAGCAACTGTGACGGGGGATATGTAACTGATGGATTAGACTATTTGAAGAATACAGGGATTGTCAAAGAATCTTGCATGCCATACACTCAATCAAATTCTGGTACGATGTGCGAAGAAGGGTCAACTGAAAAAACAAAGATTGGCAATTATGTTGTAGTTTCTGCAAGTTTAAATTCAATTAAAACAGCTATTTCGAGTTATGGACCAGTAACTGCTTATATGGTTGTATGTGATGATTTCAGCTCGTTTTCAGGAAGTGGAATATACAATCACCCTGGAGATGTTTATTGGGATGACTCGTGCTGGCATGATGGAGGTGATGGTTATGATTACTTAAATTGGCATGCAATTTCAATAGCAGGTTATAATGACTCAGGTTCGTATTTGGTTGTTAGAAACAGCTGGGGTACTGGCTGGGGAGATAATGGTTATATTAAAATTTCATATGCGCAAACAATAACAAATTATTTAGAATGGGAATACAATGTTTATATCAGCGAAGATGGAGATAACAGGACCTTCTTTATAGATGAAAGTTATTATGTAACAACAACAGATTCTGACATCGACGGGGTATTAGACGGTGTAGATAACTGCCCGGATATTCAGAATCAAAATCAATCTGACAAAGATGAAGATGGAATCGGAGATGTTTGTGATGACTTTTGCAATCCTTTATTACAAAACTCTAGCTGGTCTAGTTGGCAGAATGTAACCTCGTGCAGGATTAATGATACCTTGCTTCAGAATAGAAGTTTAACCCAGACAGACTTGCACCAGTGCGGTTCACCTCAGATAATATCAGAGGACAGGGAATCCTCATGCAATTATTGCGCTTATTCAATTTTAAACAGCTCCTGGAGCGAATGGCAAAATGTTAGCGCTCCTTCTTGCTCATTGCAAGATATAATCGCACAGAATAGAACCAGAATAGAATATGATGCAAATTATACTTCTTGCTATGCTGTTACTGAACTGCCTTCTGATCTATGGAATGGCGGAGAGAATATAACTCACTTAGAGCTGCAAAATCTAACTTGCGATTTTTGTCTGCCTAACTGGACAAAAATTTCTGAAAACGACAAAATCTGGTTTAATGACAGTAATATTTGTTACGAGCAAACTAACTTAACCTCTGATTTGTCAAATAGGCCAATAAACATAAGTTTTGAATCTTCAGAGAATCTAACCTCATTTTTGAATAATGAAGCAGATGATAGCGTAGTTCTTGAAGTAAACTTTAATTTTTCAGAATATCTAGATAATTTTAGTTCATTTAAGATTTTGGATAATGCTCCTTATGAAAATTATTCTTGGGTGATAATCTCCGGATTAAATCTCTCTATAAACTCCTCTTTCCAGAAGATTATCTATTTTGACAAAAAACTAAACACTAGTTTAATTTGCATAAAAGATGCAGAAATTGAAGATATAAGTGAAATCTCAGTTTATTGCAACTCTAGCCTTGAAACTTTATTTAATTCGTGCCCTAAGACTATAGGAAACTATTCTTGTGAAATTTCTGGGAATAGATACAAAATTACTGGAATGAGTCATTCAGCTGTTAGAGAACAGTCTACCTTCTGTGGAGATGGACTTTGTAATGGAGCAGAGAGTTGTTCTTCGTGTTCTGCAGATTGCGGAAACTGCAAGAGCAGCGGAGGAGGGGGCGGAGGAACACCAACCAAAACTTATGAGGCAACTAGCAATGCACTTTCTGAAGGATATAATGCAGCTTTAAAAAAAGGCGATAAAATAACATTCCAAAGTACAAGCGGCAGCCACACGCTGACAACCGACAGCATTGGAACAAATTTTGCAGATATTACCATCCAAAGCAGCCCGATAAACCTAAAGTTATTTGTTGGGGAGGACAGGAAACTAAATCTAAGCTCTAGTGATTATTATGAGCTTTATGTAAAATTAGAGAGCATTAGCGCAGGGAAAGCAAATATCACGCTGAAATCAATATATGAAAGGATAATCAGCTTGGAAGAGAGTACGCCAAAGATTAACCAGACAGCTATAGGTGAGGAGAATAAGACTGCCACAAGTACACCTGCCCAAGAGGAGAAAACTATCACTGGTTGGCCAGTTTATGTGATAGCGCTCGTTGTGTTTGGTTTAATCCTGGGTGTAATATATTTGCTGGTAAAGATTATAAGAAAAAGAAAATTTGGATATAATATTTGATTGTTTCTTTTGAACAAAAATTTAAAAAATGCGGGGAAGAGGATTCGAACCTCCGTAGGCACTAAGCCACAGGATTTCTTACATCCTGACTTTAAGCTTTCCTCATGGAAAACCGACATCTTAAGTCCTGCCCTTTTAACCACTCAGGCATCCCCGCATGTTTTGGTAAATTAACTGCGATTTTTAAAGCTATTTAATTATTATAGTTGAGCAGCAGGATACATAAATATTTAAACAAATGTTCGCTTTAAATTTTAGTTAGATTCGTTTAAAAAAGATGGAAGATGTTGAAAAATTAAGGACTGAACTGAAAATAAGAGGGTTTTCCCCGCTTACAGCAAGAAATTATTCATTTTTCGTGGAGAAGTTTTTGCAAAAGACTAAAAAGGATGCCAAAGAGTTAACTGAAGACGATGCAAAAGCTTACCTCGCAGACCTTTTTGATACAAAATCAAAGAATACTGTGATGCTTGCCGCAGCATCCTTGAAATTTTTCTTCAAAGAGATTCTAAAAAAGGATTTTTCTAATGTTAAAATGCCTAAGAAAGACAGCAAGCTTCCGGAAGTTTTGACAAAAGAGGAAGTAAAAAAGATGATTGAATCTGCGGACAATCAAAAATCAAGATTAATTATCTCTCTGCTTTATTCAACAGGCTTAAGGGTCTCTGAATTGGTAAATCTTAAAGTTGAGGACCTTAATGTTGCAGATAAAAGCGGATGGGTAAGGCGAGGAAAGGGTGCGAAGGATAGGTTGTTTGTTTTATCAGAAAATCTTGCAAAAGAGCTGCAAGAATATCTGCAGGGGAAAGAAAATAAATATATTTTTTCAAAAGAAGAGCCTTTAACAACAAGAAATATTCAAAAGATTATCAAAGGAACAAAAACTAGGGCGGGCATAGCCAAGAGAGTAACCCCCCACACAATGAGACACTCGTTTGCAACGCATTTGCTTGAGCAAGGAACAGATATTAGGTTAATACAGACGCTTTTGGGTCACTCAAGTCTATCCACGACTCAGGTGTACGCCCATGTTTCCAGCGATCTTCTTAAGAAAATAAAGAACCCATTTGACGGGCTAACGGAAAGTATTAATAGTCAAGTGTCCTAACTTTGTTTGTGAAAAAGTGGTCTGATAAAGAGCTAATTTATTTGAAAGATAATTACAAAACTAAAATCAATAAAGAAATTTGTGATGTTCTTCATAGAAGCAGTAGTTCTGTAAGGTTTATGGCGAGCAAGCTTGAATTGAGAAAAAATGAAGAAGTTGTCTGTAAGGCGCGTAAACATACCAACATAGAATTATCAAAAGAGATTCTGGAAAAATTGTATTTAAAAGATAAGAAGTCTGTAAGAAAGATTGCAAAAGAGATAGGATTAGGTAGAAATACAATCTTATACTATTTGAATAAATATAATATACTGAGAAGAAGTATATCTGAAGCAAACAAAAGTTTCTATTCTGATGGTGGAAAGATATGGAAAGCAGGGTTAACAAAAGAGAATGATAAAAGAGTATTCATTGCTACTGAAAAGATGAAATTGACTAAAAAAAGACAAAAAGAGGAAAAAATTAAAGTTATAGAAGAAAAAATTAAGATGCCTCTGAAAGAAGCTATTAATAAATTTTATTGGATAGATAATTTGACTCAAGAGAAAATTGCTAAAAGTTTGGGGATGCCAAGAGAGAGAATAATTCGTTTGATGAAAGAATTTGATCTATCAAAAAGACCAAATTTTGAATTTATCTCAAAATTAAAAGGCAAAAATCATCCTTCTTATGGCAAGAAATGGGAAGATATTTATGGCGTAGAAGAAGCTAAAAAACTAAAGGCAAAACGCTCTGCTTGGGGCAGAGAAAATATAATTAAAAGATTAAAAAATAATCAAATGCCTTTTTCGAATACTAAAATAGAGAGAATTATGGCAAGGGCATTAGCCAAAAGAAACATTCCTTATCTCACGCAATATGAAATAGATAATAAATTTGTGTGTGATTTTGCCTTGCCAAAACACAGAATAATCATAGAATGTGACGGAGACTATTGGCATGCAAATCCTCTCTTCTATGACATCAATAAATTAGGCCTCAGACAGAAAAGAAACACTCAAAGGGATAGATTCAAGAATGAGTATCTTAAAAGAAAAGGGTGGAAAGTCCTAAGATTTTTTGAGTCAGACATCAAAAAATCCCCAAGCGAGTGCGTCAACATAGTAGAAGAACAGATAAAGAAAGTTGCTAATCCTTTTGACAGCTTGTAAAAACTAAGTTGTCAGATTCTTATAAAAATACCTAGAATTGTTAGTATCTATCTCTGTTAAAACTTCTTTCGCCAAACGATCTTCTTGGTCGTCTTTCAGATTCTTCCATAGGCTTTGCTTCATTAACTTTGAGAGCTCTTCCTTGAATATCTTTCTCGTTCAGCTCTGAAATAGCCTTAGTAGCAGATTCGTCGTTAGCAAATGTGACAAAACCAAAACCTTTTGATCTTCCAGAATACTTATCTTTTATGATAATTGCTTCTGTGATTTCTCCATATGGGGAGAACATCTCGGTTAAGTCTTTGTCAGATGTGCTGAAAGGCAAATTACCAACATAAACTTTCTTACTCATTTTTACCTCCTGTATCATTTATTAACATTCGTAAGGCACCGACGGTTCCTTGCTGACAACTTCCCTTATATTTTATTATTTTTGCCATTATGGTTATCTGTAAGACTTCTGTCTCTTGGCTCGAGCCTTTGAATCTCCCGGCTTCCTTGCCTCTTTTCTTCTTGAATCTTGGACAAGCATATTTCTGTCATAACTTAGGTAATATTTCTTAAGAACATCAGAACCAGAAAGTTTGACGAGCGCTTTTGCGATTGCCAATCGTGCCGCCTGAATCTGGCCTTCCCTTCCGCCACTCATTGTGGTAATGTAAAAATCATTCTTCAACTCGCCAAGAACTTGCTCATGTATTCTAACCGGCTCGGAAAGAGCAAGCTTGTGGAAAAGATTTAGTTCGGTATGGGATAAACCATTGTAGAAAATTTTTCCTGTTCCGTCTTTTATTCTAAGCTTTGCTACTGCAGTCTTTCTTTTTCCAGAGATTATTTCGTTATTTGGGATCATATTATTTTTGCTATCTCTCCTAATTTAGTTACTCTTGTTTTCAACTCTCGGACAAGAGATATTTTCTTTGCAGATTCAAATTCCTTAGGAGTTTTATTGTAACACATTATTCTATCTAGAGCAGCTTCTCCTCTCCGTTGGGTATATGCCAACATCCCCCTTATTGTTCTTTTCATAAGTTTTTCAGCAACTCTTGGGACTATCGGGCCTTTTTGGGCGCCCTTTCCTCTGCTTCTCATGTGGCTATAATGTTCTAAGACAAGATTTCTTCTCCCTGTGATTAAGATATCATTGCAATTCAACACAACCACATTCTTCCCCAATAGGGCTTGCTTAGCAGCATAAGTTGCAACTCTGCCTAAAATAGAATCTTTTGCGTCAATTATTATTTTCTCGTTCATTTTATTATTTTAAGGGCCTCAGCCTTAGGATTTCTCTTTATTTCATCAGTAATATTAACCCATTCAGACTTCGTTTTCTTTAATTTTTCCAGGGCTTCTTTTGATATTCCAAATGAGCATATTTTGATTTTTTTAGTAACTTCCCCTAGGGATAAGACTTTCCCAGGAACTAGAACGCTGTCGCCCAGGGATGTTTGCTTGTCTATTTCCATGAGGTTAACTGAAGAGTGTTTTCTTGTTGATTGCGATAAAAGTTTGGCAAGCTTCATCCAAGAAGGATTTTTGTAAGCCAAGTATATTGCTGCGGCTACCTTTGGATTTGTTTTCTGATGAACTCTCCTCTTTAGCCTTGTTTTGCTAATTTGCTTTACTTTGTTCATAAATGTCCTTGATTTATTGGATATATAAACTTAATCGTCAAAAGGTATTTAAACATACTTATACTTACTAGTGTGCATGAATAAAAAGATAAGGATAAATATCACTGTAGATGAAGATGCTCTTGAGAAAGCAAAGACCAAACTTGGCTTGTTTGGGGGGAAATTGAGCACGTTATTTAATGCTTATCTCTCAGAATTCGTTGAGAGCATGGAAAAAGAGCCTTATGAGAACAGGAAAGAAACAGAAAGAAAATTAAAAGAGATGGAAGTTAGAATAAAGAGGTTAGAAAATGCAAAGACACGCTGAACATAAATTTAGAAATGCTTTCTCCATTGGGTTGATTGCCTTACTTTTAGTCCTGCTTGTTTCTACAATGGGTCATGACATCAACGCTATGGCGATATATAATGAAGAGGGAGATGTTTTATCTGCAGAAAATGGAATTGGCATTGGTTTGATGGTTGTTGTTAGTTTTATTTCGGTTTTGTTTGTTCTATCCGCAATGGATTTTATGATTGCAGAGAATAAATTTAATGAAAAAGATGAAAAGAAATTGAGAGCTTTTGCAGCAATGTGCAGAGGAAGAGGGTATTCTAGAGATGAGATAACTAATCTTCTTGCAAAGCACGGCTGGAAAGAAACAGAGATTAAAAATTATCTGAATTAAGTTTACACAGGAATACTTTTAAAAACAGTCCTTATTGACTATAAATATGCGGGTGTGCCGGAGCGGTCAAACGGGCGTCGTTAAGGCCGACGTTGCTTAGTGCATTCCTAGGTTCGAATCCTAGCACCCGCATTTAAAAAGAATGATATTAAAAATAATTTACAAAAGAAAAAAGTGGTTTGGGCTAGTTCCTACTTTTTTTCATTCCGCTCTTGAGGTTGATTACAATGGTAAAACAGAGAGAATAGGATTTTATGAAAAGTTCGGACATATTTGGCCATTATCGTTGTTAATTCCGCTGCCTGGTGAAATAAGAAAAGAAACTGGTGAGGGTTATTCTTTTATTATTTCAAAAGATGAAAAAAAGATTAAAAGGGTTTTAGAGTTAGCTAAAAGCAAGAAATATCGATGGAGAGTTTATCATGCTTTATTTAGAAATTGTTTCCATTGGAGAAATTTAATATTAGAAGAAGCTGGAATAAAACATCCTAGAGGAGACTGGTTCTTTAGAGTTAGTTGATTGCTTTCTAGGACAATAATCGTTTTAAATTAACTAACAATAATAAAAATATGGAAAAAAGAGAAAGGCCGATTAAACAAGCAACATTATGTGTGATTTTTGACAGAACAAAGAATGCTATTCTTCTAGGAATGAAAAAGAGGGGTTTTGGAGTTGGAAAATATAATGGATTTGGAGGCAAAGTAAATCCTGGTGAGACATACGAACAAGCCGCGCTAAGGGAATTGCAACAAGAATCAGGATTAGTTTATGATATAGCTGAGCTAAAAAAGGTAGGAGAATTTGACTTTTATTTTCCCCATAAACCTGAATTTAATCAGACAGTGCATACTTACCTGATAGAAAAAATAATGGGCAATCCGCAAGAGAGCGAAGAAATGACAGTTAAATGGTTCCCAGTGTCAGATATACCCTATTCTGAGATGTGGGATGACGATAAGCACTGGCTTCCTATTGTTTTGGCTGGAAAGAAACTATCTGCCTCTTTTGTTTTCAAACCTGAGAACAATGAAAATGTTGTTGCAAGCAAAGAAATCAAAGAAGGTTTATTGAACTGGTAATAAATTTACTTGACTGCCTTGGCAAAAACATCCAAATTGTCTGTAAGGGCATCAACTGCTTTTGTCAAAATATCTTTTGCGTCCATATTTCCGTATGATTCGATTATTAACAACATTTCGTCAGAGAGGGATACTGCTTCCTTGTCGAATTTTTCTACTCTCTGAACTTCTGCCTCGTTCAAATCACAAAGCCACTTTGAACCTTTCTTTTCTGGCTTGATAAATGAAAACTTTGAGTTTTGGACTATGCTGTCTGCTTCTGAAGATGATTTAACTTCAAGCAAATGTCTGTAATAGCATAAGCCTGGAATGAATTTTGCATGTTCAAGACCTTTTCCAAGTATCGCAGTTGCAGCTAATTCCAATTTTTGCCCTTCTCCAAGGAATACTATAGGGATTTTATCAAAAACAATTTCTGCATTGCCGTCCAAATCTCCAGAATAGACGGTACATGGGCCTGTTTTTGTCAATTTCAAACTTATTTTTGTCTTTTTAGTCATTCCTTTCTCAGTTTTAAGAGGTATCAAACCAAATCTTAATGCAAGCATCTCGTCATAAAGAGGCGAGTCGTTCTTGAATATCTCAATTTCGTCTATTGCCAGAGTTGGAACCTCTGCAACGCTTCTTCTTATAGCATTGCCAAGAGATTCATCTGCATTCATTCTGAGAACAAGAAATTCAGGAGACTTTTTGACCAATTCCATAGTAAATTTATGTAAAAGGGGATTTTAAATTTAAGCTTTGGGCTTAAACTCTTCTTCCACGCCTGCCTCCTTTTACCTTAGGACCGCCTCTAGGAACACGAGTTGTGTCCAGCATACTGATTATTCTGAATCCTTCCTTGCTTAGTGTTTTGACTGCCGCGTGTCCGCCCGGTCCGAAGCCAGGGCTTCCTGTTTTTGCTCTAGACCTTATGTATAATGATGTTATCCCCAAATCACGAGCTCTTTCTGCAGCTTTCTTTGCAACGAACATTGCAGTAGTAGGATTTGATTTTAATCTTGAGTGCTTTGTAATCATCCCGCCAGTAACTCTTGAGAGCGTATTGCCTGCCAAATCAGTTATATGAACCAGCGTATTGTTTGAAGAGCTGTAAACATATGCAATTGCAGCCCTTTCCTCTTTTCTCTTTTCTTCCTTTGGAACCTCTGCAGGTTTCTCTTCCTTTGCTAGTTCCTTCTCTTCTTTCTCTTCTGCCTTTTTAGCTGCTTCTTTTACTTCTTCGACTACTAATTTTTCTTCAAGTTTTACTTCTTTTTTCTCTTCTTCTTTCTTGTTTTTCTCGGTCATTGTTTAATTTCCCCTGTTTTGGCTTGTTCCGGTTTAGCTTGCTCTTTCTGTTGCTCTTCCTTTGGTTCTGATTTTAGCTCTTGTTTTGGCTTTGACTTTTTCTTCATGCTTATCAAGTTTTCCTCTGCCATTGGAACCAAATAACTTGGAGCATTAACAACTTTGTTATCAATCATTACTCTCTTGTGAGTTACCATTTGTCTTGCTTCTTGTGTGGTTTTAGCAAATCCTTTCTTAAATACAACTGTAGGAAGTCTTCTGTCAAGTAAGTTCTCAATTTTCAGAGCCAGAACATCTGCGATTGAATCTGCTTTTAGCCCAAGAGCTTTTAATTTATTAAACAAAACTTGTTGTTCTTCCAAAGGCACTCGTGCAAGTGCTTTTGCTCTTCTTCTGTAATAATTAACTTTTGCGATAGTTTTCCAGACTTCTAGTTTTTTCTTTAAAGCGTATTTCTTAAGAAGCACGTTTTCTTCTTTTATTCTCGAGATTTCGAATGCCTTCTTTGGTCTTGAATACTTTTTCTTCTTTCTAATCATTTCTTCTTAACCCCCATTGCTCTGCCTTTTGTTCTAAAGTGTGACCTTGTTCTTTGTCCTCTTGAAGGTTGTTTAAGGGCGTGTCTTATACCTCTATAAGATTTTATTTCTCTTAGACGCTTGATATCGAAATCACGCTTCATTTCCAAATCCGCCCCAAAGAAATGTGAGGTTTGCCCAGTTTCAACATCGGTTCTTCTGTTCTTAAGGAAATCATAAACTGGCAAAGTTTTAAGAAAAGTTTCTATTTTTTGAATTTCTGGCTTAGACAGCTCGGAAACTTTCTTGCCTTTTGGGAATCCAAGTTTCAAGCAGGCTGCATTTGAAATAGTCCATGAAATTCCTTTGATTCTTGTAAGTCCTGCATAAAGATTTCTAGAACCCGGGATGTCGTAACCTAAAATTCTTACAAGCGTCTCATGCTCATCGAATTGTTCCGGCCTTTTTTTTGCAACTACCTGCTCAGGCTTCTTTACATGCTTCTCCTGCTTCTCTTGCTTTACTGGTTTTTCTTGTTTTTCTGCCATTTTATTTTACAAAGAGATTGAATCTCTGCTTCTCAAGCAATTCTTCCAAAATCCTTTTTTCTATTGCTTTCTTTGGGTCTGGGAGAGTGCTAACTCTTGACTTTATATCCGCGAAAGACTTGAAAGGCTTTTTCTCCCTTTCTAAGAGAATTTCCTTCATGTGCTTTTTTCCAAAACCTGGCAGAAGTTCTATTTGATGAAGCCTTGTATTCATCGGCTGAGCGTTGTTAAAGAAATCTACAAATTTCTTCTCCTGCTCCGCAACTAGCTTATCAATGAACTCATGCAGTTGGATCTTCGCAGTCTCTGTTATCTTCGTATACTCTAACCTTCCGGCTATGTAGTATATCTTATCTCTCTTGTCTGAACCTATATAAACTTTTTCATTAACCTCTAAAGACACCCCCCTTCTTGGAACTAATTCTAATAAAACGAGAGTTTTTTCTCCAATAGCTTGAGCTACGGGCATCATTCTACCGCCTAATGGATACCCATTCGGGAGGTAATCTAATATGATTGCATAATCTTCTTTTTCTGCCATTTTAGTATTTCTTAACTATTTCTAGAATAGCGTTCGCCTCTGATTCAGAGAGGTTTGCCTCGTTAAGAATTTTGTTTACATCTTCTAAGTCTCTAGGAAGGAAATCCACCAATTTGACAAGATTCTCTTCCTTAAGTTTAGGATTATTCAAGGCAACTAGGTCCCCCAATAATTTGCCGGCATCTTCTTTTGAGAGCTGAACAAATTTCTTTAAATAATCGTGAATAGGCTTTTTCTCTTCTCCTTTTGGAACTAAGGAGTTAACTTCCGCGAGTGTTAATGGTTTCTTTGATAATATCACTTCATTACCTCTATCTTTTTCAGATGTATTGGCCTAATTGAATATCTTTTAGGTTTATTTAAGTCATTTACTTCTACATAATATGCTGAACCTCTTTTTGCAAGAACAGTCCCAGTTCGGCCTTGCAATCTTTTTGAATAACCAAAAGGAAATCCAAGGTTTTTAACTACTGCAATCTTATCCCCAACCTTGAATTTCTGGAAAAATCTAGCAAGAGAGAATTTTCCTTTTTCATGAATGTTCTTGTATTTTAACATAAAGATAGTTACAAAAAGCTATTTTTAAAGCTAACGAATTACCCGTATTTTAGCTTGTCTGAGACATTAAATGAGGCTGTAGAGATAGAACCCTGCTCTAAAGAACCTGTTTTTCTAGCTCCTTCCATGTTTTCAAGTATTGCTCTGAACATTTTTTCACCCCAAACTGCGTGTCCGCACCTTGCGCAGACATCTACGACGGAGTTTTGATCAATTTCACATTTACAATAGATACAATGTTTTACCATTTAAGCCTCTTTTTACAAAAGTTTTTGTCTTAAATAGTATTTAAACATTCTCGTAATAAAAGATAATAAAAAATAAGTAAAAAAATAAAAATAATTTATAAACTCGTTTACTAAAAACTAGTTATTTCGTGCTTTATGCAGCCTTTCGCTTCATGAAGCAGTCCTTGCAGTAAACTGGCTTGCCCTCTATTGGCTTGAAAGGAACTTCGCATTCCTTCTTGCATTCAGAGCAAACAGCTTTGTGCATCTCTCTAGGTCCGAAACTTCTTGGTCGAAATCCACCGCGGTTAAATCCTGGCATATTGTGTCCTCCTTACATTCTAAATAACGTAAGAAATCTTTCGGTCTCTCTGTTATTCTGTATAAAATTTTATATATATTGGTCTTATAAACCTTTGTATACCAAAGAAAAGGTTTTAAACCAAGAAATCTATCTAACTGAATGAAAAAGAGCGTGCTTGTACTGGCGATTATCTTATTTATTGCTCCGCTTATCAGTGCAGCATGCGAATTGAGCGTTCAAGTAATTAATCAAGATCCTTATCCTGCTGTTCCTGGGGAATATGTAAAAGTTGTTTTCCAAATGGACGGAACTGCAGATCCAAATTGCGGCAAAGCGTTTATGGAAATTGTTCCTACTTTTCCCTTTTCAATCGAACAAGACGCTACTAAAATGACGGTATCTTCTGGAACTTACTTAACAGGATATGAATCGTTTATTCTTAAGGGCTATAAATTACTTGTCGACAAAAGCGCGGTTGACGGACCAAATAAAATTAAGTTGAATTACGGCATCAGTTCATCGTCAATTTTATCAAAAGAGTTTGATATAGAAGTAGATAATCCGATGACAGAGTTTGATGTGAGCATACAGGATTACGACGCTGCAACAAACACAATAACTTTTGGGATTGTCAACATCGGAGAGAAAGATGTTGAGGCATTAACTATCGAAGTATTAAATCAAGATAATGCTTATGTCAAAGGAACGAATAAGGTTATTATTGGAAGTTTAAGCTCAAATGATGACACGACCGCCAATCTAGAACTAGTTCCTAAGGAGGGCGAGATAACAGTCAGAATTGAATACAATGACCAGACACACACAAGAAGAACTGTTGAAAAGAAAGTTTACTTTACTAAAGGTTTTATTGAGAGCATAAAGAATGTTCCACAAGCAAAAGGAGGTTATTACTACCTTTTCTGGCTGGTAATTATCATCTTGGTTGTATATTTTGTTTATAGATTTTTCAAAAAGAAAAACAGCAGCAACAAGAAACTTCTTCTTTTAAGAAACAGATAATTACTCGTACCTAAGCGCTTCGACTGGGCGAATTCTGGATGCTTGCCAAGCGGGGAATGTTCCGGCAATTGAGCCAATTACAAAGGCAAACAGTAAACATCCGATAATCAAGTAAGCTGGCGTTGATGCCTGCAACAAAGTTGTGTGAAGCTGAACTGCTGCAATATACTCAACAACTTTTCCTACAGCAATTCCAAAACCAACACCAATTATTCCTCCAACAAGACCAAGAAGCCCCGATTCTATCATGAAGATTGTTAAAACATCGGAATTTCTTGCTCCAACCGCTTTCATTACTCCTATCTCTCTATATCTTTCGAGAACTGCGGTGTACATTGTGTTTGCAATCCCTACAGAGCCGACAATCAAAGATATTGCTGCAACTGCAAGCAAGAAAGCCATGATAATATTCAAAACATTTGCAACACTTCTTAGAAGTTCTTCAGGGGTAACAACAGAGAAATCTTTTGTTTTTTCAGTAAGCCCTCGGAAATCGAGCAGCTTTTTTTCTACCTTTAGTGCTACTTCTTGGATGTTTGAGCCCGCTTGAACTTGGGCCACCATATAATCAACTCTGTCGCTTGTATTGAATATCTCTCTCAAATCCTCAATCCCAATGTAAGTTTGGGAGTCATCTGCAGGGTTTCCTAGAGACTTGAAAATTCCCTTAACCTTGATTGGATGATCGTTTAGGTAAATAGTATCCCCGGTTTTTACAGGTTTATCGAAAATAGTTCCATATTTGAATTCGCTTCCAAGATTTATGTATCCTTTATCCCCTGGAGATAAGAACTTTCCCTCATCTGTCTTTAAGCCGCCGGATTCTAAAAAGACGGCGGCAGCATCTTTGTCAAGAGGAAAGCCGATAATGAAAAAGTATTTTGTTTGATCTGATATTCTTATCTTGCCGTTTTCCATTGCCATGTAAGTCGAAGACTTTATGCCGCTAACTCGAGAAACTACTTCATAATCATCAAGAGTCATTTTAATAGGATTGCCCATCCCGGGAACTCCTGCTTCTAAACTTGGATAGATAAATAATTTATCTGCGCCGAGAGTTCTTATGTGCTCAGAGAGTGCAGACTGCAAACCTAAGGAAAGGGATATTAAAACAAAGATTATTGCTATGGAAACAAAGATTCCTACCATTGTAAGCCACGAACGAAGCTTTCTTCTAGTAAGGTTTTTCAGAGCTAGCTTGAAATAATCAGAAATCATGCGCGCAGAGCCTCCACTGGCTTAAGAGTTGATGCTTGCCTTGCCGGAGCCAAACCGGAGATTAATCCGATTATAAATGAAAAGCCGATTGCAGCAAAAAGCAAGGGAAAGGAAATAGATACTTTAAGCAATTCCTGCCCAAAATAAGAATTTGCGATGAACGAAACCAAAAATGCAAATGCCAAACCAATTATCGCCCCGACAATTCCACCAACAAGCCCAATCATGCCCGATTCTACAACAAATATCTTCAAGATTTCAAAATTTGTCGAGCCAACCGCCTTCATCACACCTATATCTCTTTTTCTTTCCAAAACAGAGGTATACATCGTGTTTGCTATCCCTATTCCTCCTATCAGAAGCGAGATTAAAGCAATGCCTGTTACAACCAGGTTTATTAGATTGAGAATTAAGCTTATTGATTCAAGGGCTTTGATAGGAGTTTGGACAGAAAAGTCTTCTTCGCCTTCCTTTTCATTTCTATCTCGGCGCATTGCCTTTTCAATTAGTTGCGCAACTTCTTCAGTTCTATCTTTATTTGTCACCTTAACCAAAATCAAGTCATATTCGTCTTCAATTTCGAGAATCCTCAACAAATCATCTTCCATTATGAGTGCAGCGTTGTTTATTTCCAAACTTGAAGTTTTTGCAATAATCCCTACAACTTCAAAGGATTCATTTTGAATTTTAAGAGAAGAGCTAAGTTTTACAGGCTTGCCGAATGTATCTTTTCCAATAAAGTTCGCGCCGATAATAATTTTTCTTTTATCCCCCGCCTTTAAAAGACGCCCCTCAGAAACTTGAAGGTCCATTGTTTTGTAAATGTAATTAATCTGCTCTTGATTTTCAGGTAGAGAAGCTATGTACCTGAATTTTGAGATATCATTATATTCTAATTTTACAGTTCTTAACAATCTTGGAATTATAAGTTCTACTCCGGAAACAGAGTTTATTACATCAATATCATGTTCATTGAGTTTTCTTACCGCGCCTGTTCCAGGAGGACCAAGATAAGATGCAGAGCTTGAACTTTGGATGATTAAGTTATCTCCTGATAGAGTGCTGAATTGCCCGGTTACTGCGTCTTGAAGTCCTTGGCCAAGAGAAATTAAGGAAACTACTGCAGCAATTCCGATTATAACCCCAATTATTGTCAACCAAGAACGAATGCCTCTATGTCGAAGGTTGTCAAGAGCCATCAAGAAATAATCTTTAAGCATTTTTGGTTATCTGTGGCGTCTCAAGACTACCCACTTACCTTTAATTCTCTTTGTGACTTTCTCTAATTTTCCATCCCTAATGTGATAAATTATATCTGCATGTTCTTGAGCCAAACGAGGGTCGTGCGTTACCATGATTATTGTTTTTCCCATCTTGTTTAGTTTTTCCAAATAAGTCATGACTGCTTCTCCTGTTTTTGTATCCAAGTTTCCCGTGGGCTCATCCGCTAGAATAATCTCTGGATCGTTTGAGAGCGCTCTTGCGATTGCAACTCTTTGCTGTTCTCCTCCAGATAATTGGTTTGGATGGTGTTCCATTCTATCGGCAAGGCCAACCATTTTGAGCAATTTTTCTGCCCTTATCTCTCGGGTTTCCTCATCAACTTCCTGGAACATCATGGGAAGCATAACATTTTCCTTGGCAGTTAGATTTGGAACGAGATTAAAACTTTGAAAGATAAAACCGATTATTTTCCCTCTGACTTGAGCAAGGTCCGATTCGTCTAATTCTTCTATGTCCAATCCATCTAGATAGATATCACCTTTGTTTGCTAAGTCCAAAGAGCCAACGAGGTTCATCGCAGTAGATTTTCCCGAGCCCGAAGGCCCCATAATAGCAACAAATTCGCCGGGGCGAATCTCGATATCCATCTCGTTTACCGCTTTAATCAGCTCATCGCCCATTTGGTAGTATTTAGAAACGTTCTTTAGCCTTATCAGATGCGTGTGTTTCTCCCCTTTCTCCCCTTTTTCGGCCATACAAGAAATTAGAAAAATAACCTTAATAAGTTATTGGTTAGATTATGGCTTACTTCATATAACCTTCTAATTTTTCTATAATTTCATTTTTCAATTCTTCTGAAATGATTCTATTATCTCTCAATTCTTCTTTTATTTTACTAAATAACATCTTTTCGTCCTTGTTTGGCAGATATTGTGGCTTTTGCGCTTCATCGGGAGCATTTTTATACCATTTTAGTGCAGAAGAGATAATAGTGCTAATATCGCTGCTTTCTAACTTCCAGTTGCTGACCTTTTGAAAAGCATCTGATGAAGCAACTAAGGTGTCTGAATCCCCTGCCCTACGACCAGCATCAACCCATTTTGGTGAAGTTTTTAATAATCTTGCTGTAGTTTCTATGATTTCTTTTACAGTAAATCCATTTCCAGTTCCAAGGTTATAAGCCCTGTTGTAATCTTCTTCTTTTAAGTTTAGAGCAAGTAAATGTGCTTTTGCCAAATCTTCTACATGAATATAATCTCTAACGCAAGTACCATCTTTCGTGGGATAATCCACCCCGAAAATCTTTGCATCTTCACCTTTTGCCAGCTTTGAGATTGCCAGAGGAATTAAATGAGACTCTGGAAAATGTGCTTCTCCGAGAATTGCTTCTTTTGAAGCGCCGGATGCATTGAAATAACGAAAAGCAATCCATTTTATTCCTAGTCGTTTGGAATAATGCGCAATCATTTTTTCCATAGCCAACTTTGTGTAACCATAAGGATTCACTGGTGAGATCAAGCATTGTTCAGTTATAGGAGTCTCTTTTGGGTTTCCATAAACGGCTGCAGATGACGAAAATATTATTTTTTTAGCCCCTGCCAGAGCCATTGCGTCTAAGACATGCAAGGTGTTTATTACATTGTTATAGAAATAAGTTGCTGGACGCTTGACAGATTCTCCAACTTCAATAAACGCTGCAAAATGAAGCACTGCATCAAAATTATTTCTCTTGAAAATTTTATTCAGCAAATCTTTGTCTGATAAATCTCCATTTTCAAAAACAAACTTTCTACCAAGCTTCTCTGCATATTGTTTGTTCCTTTCAATTGCAAAATTTCTTCCTTTTATCATGCTGTCTAAGACAACAACGTCATGACCCTGGGCAAGCAGTTCTTTTGCTACGTGACTTCCTATATAACCTGCTCCTCCCGTTATTAGACATTTCATTTTTTTTATCTTACCTTTTATATTTAAATATTAGGATTTATAAATATGTTCTACTCAGAAAATAAATGAAAAAAGGCATCTCAGTTTGCATGATAGTTTATAATGATGGAGAAATCATAAAAACTGCCCTAGAGAGTGTTAAAGAAATTGCTGATGAAATACTTATAGTTCATGATGGCCCTGATAAAAGCAATATGAAGAAGATATGCAGAAAATATACCAAAAATTTCTTTATTTTGCTTCATAAAGGATTATGTGAAAGGCATCAGGCATATCTCTACAGAAAAGCAAAATTTGACTGGATTTTAAAAATAGATGCTGATGAGTTTTTGTCAAAGAATTTACAAAGGGACATTAGGAAATTAATAGAGAATGAAAGCGCCGATGCTTATTCTTTTATTTGGCCTTACTGGAATGGAAAAAGGTACATCACGAAAGCCGGTCCAAGAAAAATTGAATTATACAGAAAAGATAAAATCTCTTACATTGGTTTTGCAAATTTCGGAGAGCCAGTTATTAAAGGAAACACCGTTAAGACGAATTATGTACTAGAGCACCACCCCCAAAGAGGAGACCCTACAAATTGGAGTACCTTCAAAGAAAGAGATCTTAAATCTGTAACTTTCAGTCAGGCTCAAGATTTGATAAAAGATTTTTCTGAGTTTGATACATTTCAATATCCTGAAAAAAAGCTGCCAACAAGACTTGAAATAAGAAAAAAGTATCCTCTTTCATCTGCCTTTCTTATAGGAATTTTTAATACAGTAAATCAATTCTTTAACGAAGGATTTTTGAAAGATTATAGAGTTTTTTTAAAAACAATTCATTATCCTTTTTTAAGGTCTATCCTTTATGGTTATTACATATTTAAGTTAAAAAAGAATCCTAATTGGAAAATAAAAGACGACTTATTCTTGAGATATCTCTAAGATTACGGTTTGATTAAAGAATTTAGAATTGGGAAAAAGTCTATTGAAAATTCTTAATTCAGGAAAATCAGTGCAATATACAATTTTCCTTATTCTCATCTCATTTGGGATGACTTTTGTAAATGATTTTATATCCCAATGATGAAGATGGGGGGTAAGCTCTTTTGGAGGATTTTCAAGTTTGGGGAACAGCCTAAACAAGAAAAAGTTAATATTTGGTATCGAGATGATTAGATTGTCAGCCAATTTTGAAGCTCTTTTTAGTATTTCTGCAGGATTTTCTAAGTGTTCAAGAACGTCGGAGAATATAATATAATCAAACCTTTCCTTAAATGGAAAATTATTTTTCTTAGTATCCACTTTTACATATTTAAAATTTTTATTTTTAAAGGAACACTCTTTTATTATATCACAACCGACTACTTTGCAATTCTTTTTTTCAATTATTATTCTGGATAGGTCTCCTTGCCAACAACCAAAATCGAGTACTTTCTTATTAGGTTCTATAAGGGAACAAATTTTATAATATTTGGGCAATGGCCTAGAATTATTGATTAATTTTCTTCTTATTTTTTTAATTGTGTTAATCATTTCTTCTGTAGCTCTGTTTTTTGTTTATGAAGGCTCTTAGAAAATTAGCGCCATATTCTCTAGGGTATCTGAAGCACATAATCAACGCCTTCCACCATTTTGGATTTCTTACACCCCAAATCCTAAACAGAGATCCGTTTATGCTTGCATTTTGTCTTATCTTTTCTATTGTCTTATTACCAAGATATCCCTTATGAACATGTTCAACAAAAGTATTAACATTTTTTAATTTTCCATAATGAATCATTTTCAGGTATATATCAACATCTTCTCCGCCTGTGAAGTAAGTTTTTTCGTCAAATCCTCTTACTTTTATAAGAACGTTTTTTCTATAGGCAGTGGATTTACCATCGGGAGGGTATGGAAAGTACTCTCTCAGACTTTCATTTTCTAATACCTTTGAAGTAGCTAGGACTACATTTGGATTTTTGAATGGCAATACCATCTTCGCTAACCAATTAGTATCCCCGGGAACACAATCTTGATGCAATGTGACAATTATTTCTCCTTTTGACTTTCTTATTCCCTGATTATAGGCATTTGCAAGCCCATTATTTCCAGCAATCTTAATCACTTCAAATTTAAAATTTGTCTCTTGGTTTTTCAAATTTTTGATTATATTGTCCAATAAAGTTTTGTTTGGTTTATATACAGGGATTATTATTGAAACATAAGGTTTTTTCATTTTATCGCCTCTTCGTAGATTCTTTTCAGTTTTTTATTTCTTTCTTTTATTGAAAATTTGCCGTTTTTAACTTCATTTGTGCAGTTTCTTGACATCTTTTCACGAAGTTTTTTATCATCAATTAATTTACAACAATTTTCAAAAAGATTTTCTATTAATTCGTTTTCTTCTTTCCCGAAGACTAATTTTTCCTTTTTTTCTAAAATTTTATCGGTTAATTGGTCTTTTATTTCAGATATAAACCCCTGTTTGCCATTATCTAAAATTTCTTTTCTTGTTAACGTTTTATTTGTGTTAACGCTAATGATAGGCAACCCAAAACTCATTGCTTCTAATATCCCAAATCCGAAAGTATCGATAAAGCTTGGATAAAAGAATAAATCTGCTTTTTTATAATACCCGAAAAGTTCTTTTAGAGGAACAATGTCTTTTATTTTTAGGGTTCTGTATCTGTGTTTTATATCTGTTGGGACATCTGAAATAAATATAATCTCGATTTTTTCTCTATACTTTTCGTTCAATCTTTTGCATACTTCTAAAGCAATTACTCCTCCCTTTAACCAAAAATATCTTGTTGCGTACAGCAGAGTAATCTTTTTTCCTTTCTCTTTTTTAGATTCTTGAACTGGAAGAGCAGGATGAACAACCTCAACTTTATCTCTCATGAAGGGAAAAGTCTCTATTATTTGGTTTGCAGTGTATTGAGTCCAAGGCATTATTTTTTTGCAGTTATTTCTTGAAAGAATCTCTTTAACCCCTTTTATTGATGAATTGTTTCTCTTTCCTAGGTAAAACTGCCATTCGGATTCAATATCTGCGACCCAATTTTTATCTTTATTCTTGCTTAAACAATGCGCACAATGGATCAAATCGTAATTCTCCTTGGATTTGCTTAGAAAGGCGCTTGGTATTGAAATGCTAAAAATGTTGAGAGTTTTTCTTATTATATTTTTTAATAAATTCGAAAATAAAAATATTCTCTTGTTTGTTATTACTCCCTTTTGCTTGCTAACATTAAGATATTCAATTCCTTTAGGGGGATTATCTATCAAATATTTGTAGTAAGGACTGTCTGGGAACTTCCAAGGATATTGCAAGTATACTTTTATGTTGTTCATTTTTTAATAACCCCGAAATCCATTGGCCAGATATATGGCTGCAACTTTTTTTTTGTCACAAATTCACAGAAAGCTTTGCTAACCCCGGGCATATAAATGTCATGTCCTGCAAGAATCCCCCCTATTTTTAACTTCTTGTAGTAATTTTCCAAGTCTTCTTTAACAAATTTGTAGTCATGGTTTCCATCAATATAAACAAAGTCTAAATTATTTGGGATGTCTTTTACGGCTGGGGAAGAGAACTTTTTGATTATAACAATCTTATCTTTATACTTTCTTAATCTTTTTAATGTCTTAGTATAAGCTTTGTTTAGATTTTTTTGAGTTTTACTTTTCTCTTTATAATCCCCGTATTCTGACCAGGGATCTATCAGATATATTTTTTTAATGTTTAAATTTTTTAAGATATATTCTGCATTTTCACCTTCGAATGTCCCGATTTCAGCACAGACCATTTCTTTATTCTGAAATTTATTCTTTATAAAATTCACAGATGCTCTGTAAGGACATATAGAGATTCCGAATCCAAATTTTTTTCTTATTAGATGATTTATTTTTATTAGATGCTTTATCATTTGATTCCCAGGATTATTCTTTTAATTTTATCTTCTAGCTTATAAATAAATTTTTCTATTCCTTGGGGCAACATAGAATAACCCTTTTTTCTCCAGAAAATATATTTTTTAATCCCTTGTTTTTCTCTTGCATCTTGTCCTGAATCTCCTGCATTCCCATAAACTGATTCTTGTTTTACTAAAGGAGGAACAACCCATAAAGGTTTTAACCCAAGTTTATTTATTCTATACTTTAATTCCTCATCAAATGGAAGAGTAATTTTTCTATCTGCTTTTAAAATTTTTTTACAGGCTTCTTTTTTGATTATGTAGGCTGCAGCCCCATAGCAATCATATTTTCCTCTTTCTTCAACAATGACCAATTTGTTGACTTTGGGATAATCCTTTGAAAGGTAGTCTAGATAGATTATATCCCAAGGTTTTCCTTTTAATTTTTTAAAAACTTCTTTAAGCTTTTCTTCAAAATCTTTGACAAATATTGAATCATCCTCTAATATTAAGGCGCATAACTCTTTTCCCTTACTCGTTTTCTCTATAACTTTTAAATGATTAATTGACAGATGTATCTCACTTTTTGTTAAAACTCGTGGAATTATTGATCTGTTGGCAATTCTAACTTTCTCTTTCCAAGCCCTTTTATCATATTCATAATATTTGTTAATTAATTCTTTAGGATAGTAACCCCTCTGAATAAACCATTTTACATCTAATGATTTACATTTTTTCAATCTCTGTTTGAGTTGTTTTTTTCTATCCTTCAGTTTGTCAAAATGGATTATGTATGTTTTCATTTTATAACCCTTAACTTAAATTCAATCTCCGCCGAAGGGAGGATAAACGCGAAAAATCTGCAATAAAACTTTTGATTAAGGTTTATTATGGGGTCTAAAAGCTTATTCAAAACTTTTGATTTTCCAACTCCGAAATGAATCTTCGCTTTTTCAACTTTAAAGTTAATTTTTTTCCCTTTTGTTACTTCATGACTGTAGTCATTCTTTCCCTCAAAATAGCTGAATGTGAAAGGCGTAAAAAATCTTATGTGAGTTGGGTCATTATATTGACCCCATGCCGAATAAAAAGGGGTTCTTATCTTTATGATTGCATCTTTCTTACAAATTCTGTGCAAATCATTCATTAAAGGAATAAAACTATTTACATGCTCAAAAACATAATTGGCTAATATTTCGTCTACAGAATTATTCTTAAATGGCAAGGGAGTTTTCTCCAAATCCCATAATTTATCAGGATTAACTTCTTTCGATGAGTCTATGTTAATGTATCCTGCTCTTTTATCATTTCCACAACCCAAATGCAGTTTCATTTTAATAACTCCACAACCTTCTTGGATACTCCTTCTTTACCATAAGGATTCTTGAAATTTTTAACTTTAATTTTTCCATTTTCTACGGCTTCAATAATCTCTTTGCTTCTCTTTATGTCTAATCCTGTCAAGAAGTTTATTCCACTTGAGAGGCCTTCCTGTCTTTCGGTGAATTTTCTGAGGAGGATACAAGGTTTCTTGAAAACTAGGCTTTCTTCCTGTATCGAGCCCCCGTCAGTAACAAGATATTCACAATTGGCAAGCAAAGAGATAAAATTGAAATAATCTTTGAGCGGAGCAATCTCTATATTCTTTATTTTCTTGATTTCTCCCATTAAATTATATTTTATTAAATAACTTCTTGTGTTATCGTGCAGAGGCCAGATTGCTTTGATTTTTATTGATTTTAGTATTTCTACTATATCACTCAATCTTTTTTTGCTGTTAAGATTCTCGTGCCTGTGAATGTTTATGAGAGCGTATCTCCCTTTTGCTCTTTTTATCCCCATTTTTTTAGATTTGTTATACGAAATGAGCGCCGAATCTATTATTGTATTTCCAACGTTTTTGACTATCTTTGTCTTTCTGTATTTTTGCAAATTTCTTTCAGTAAGATTTGAAACTGCAAATAGAATATCAGAAAAATAATCGGATATTACTCGGGAAATTTCTTCTGGGAAAGGTTCGAACAAGTGTCTTGAACGCAATCCTGCCTCGAGATGAACATTCTTCCATACTTTGTTTGGGTTTAGTAATTTGCTTGAACCGATAGAAGCAGCAGCAGTGCTCATTGTGTCCCCATGATAAATTACATAAAGGGGTTTTAGACTCCTTATTACCCTCCTTATTTTTGGGATCATCCCCAAAAACCAAAATAAAGAAAGTCTGTTTATCTTAGACCAAAACTTTGTGCTTATCTCTGGTTCTTTGCTGAGTATAAAATCTGGTTTTTTAATTCCAAAATCTTCACATGCTTTCCCTAATGGATGTTGCCCTGTATGAATAAACCAGTAATCCTTTTTTCTTTTCTGAAGTTCAAGCATTATTGGCATGCATTTTATCAGTTCTGCCTTGGTCCCTATTACTATGGCTATGCGTGAATGAGTTTGTTTGACCACGTTCTTTCTAAAAAGAGCGTTGTTTTAAAGATTATGGAAAATAAAATTTAACTTGCGAATGTCAGATTGTCTAATTTTGCCCAGTTTCCTTCTGAGTCAATATTCCATAAGAACTCTTCTCTTGTTTGCACATTTTCTAGATAAGTTACTTCCCAGATCTTAATCGGGCCTCTAAGTCCTTGATAATAGATAAAATGCCCTGTGTTGATTCCTTGTTCTTGCAGGCTTTTAATTACAAAGTCATCTTCGGCGTGCGCGAGCTTTATTGTTGGATATTTTTTATTGACATCATCTAATAGATAAAGCTGAGCAAAAAGAGTATCTTGTGTTTTTGGAGAAAGATAAATTGCAGCGCCGAAAGGATTTATACTCATACCATTGTTTGTTTGAGAAATCCCAGGGATTAAGTCAATTGTTGCATCTATCCCAGAACCAAAGTCAGTAATAATCCCATTGTAGTATACATACCTCAAAGGAAGATCGTATCTTTTGTTATTGTAGACGAAGATACCTTTTGGCTGCAAGAATGACGTTTTATTATCCTTTTTGGTGTATTCAACGATTACCCCTGCGAGGCCAGCTTTCTCTCCAGGCAAGAATACCTGTGTTTCATTATCTCCTTTGTAGATTATGTCTTCATCAATCGCTGATCCTCCTGCGAATAGAATGAGGGTTGTGTTTTTTGTTTCTGTTATCTGTTGAGGATCTATTGGCATTACTGGAATCCACGAAAGTCTGTCTTTTCCAGTCTCGTCGCTTCCAATACCTGAAAAAGCAGAATATTTCCCGACATCTGTAGAATCAATTAACAAATAAGAAACATTATGAGTTTTCATTAAGCTCAATGCTGTCTCTGGTTTGCTTGTTGTCAATAAATATCTGGCTGTTGTATGATCCCACCAGTTATTTGCGTGTCCTCCGTCAGTTACCGTTGGTCTCTTGCCAATTGTTTGCACCCAATAACCATAATCCCACCAATGGACAAAGATTGAATTTTCTGAGGTGTTTTGTTCAACCCAGTTCATTGCATAATTCCATTGCTGGTTGTATCCGCTAGGAACAGAGTATTTCGCAGAAACAACCGTTGTACCAGCATAATTAATGAAAACAGAAGCAGTTATGAATAATGAGAGAATGATAACTGCCCAAACAACTAATTTCCCAACATCTGATTTTGTTTTTCTGTATTCCCAGATTTTAATTAAGAAATAACTAACAATAATTATGATTAATGGTGCGATTATGAAGAATAATCTTATAGCCCCCCTCATTGAGACTATCGCCCAGAATGAGAAGGAGAGCAGCAAAATTAAATCAAAATGAATCTTTGAGAAATCCTCAAGTGTTTTTTCATCCTTTCTCAACCAAGATCTTATGTAAACCGTTAACAAAACAATTAAGAAAACAAAAAGCCCCCCAAAATAAAGGATCTTTGATATTGAATTTTCTCCATTGAGAACATTCTGAGGAGAAATTCTACTGGATATGAATGATGCTATAAACAAGACAAAAAATGAGTTGAGAATTAATTTCTTTCTTTTATCAAAATGTTTTGTTGCTTCATAAAAAATTACAACTATTCCTAACAAAAATAACCATATAAGATTGCCAAAATTGCCCAAAACTTCTACAAAATATGGCGCCCTATTTTCAGCAACAGTTAATCCAATCCTTCCTGTTCCGTAAGGATGTAACAACCCCCCTATAATCCTTGGGACTAACCCTAGGACTAATGAAGGTTTTATCATAAGAATTAACAAAACAAAAAGAATTATGCTTATCACGTTTTCAGGCAGTTTTGTTTTCTCCGAGAGCTTTTTAATTACTGAGATATCTTTTATTCTTGTTTCAAATAAGATAAAATTAATTACCATAATAGAGAGTATTGCCAGAGCAAAACCCGTATCGGTAAAGCTAGAGATTATTGAAGAGAGACTTTTTACTTTAATTAGTTCTATTATTAATCCAGTTGCAAGAAAAGAAGCAAAAATTATCAGGTTCTTTCTCTTTTGGATACTGAATAGAAATGCAAGGAAACTTGCCAAAGCAAATATCATGTAGATATATTTATAACCACCCCAGGTCCAAGACATTAAACCGGTAAATATCCCCGCCAAAAGTCCATAAGTTATTGTCTTTATCTTATTGTGTTCTATGCTCTGCTTCCAGGCAAGTATAAAACATATTAATGCTGGCCAGAACCAAACCATTCCAAGGCTTTCTAATTCCGGAACTCCTGCAACAGTTCTATGCAGCAAATCGGGGACGAACGCGTAGAAAAAGCTGGCGATAGTTGCTCCGGCTAAAGAATTTATTTTTGATAACTTGGCTGAAAAAAGCAGATATATGAAAAGGAAAAAGCCAATTAAAGAAATAACAAAGAATATCACTGGCGAGATTATTGCTGCGTAAGTTATAGAAATATTGTTTGAAAGGGCGCTTCCTATCTTGTAGACAAATAAAATTGCCCAAGGCATCAGGCTTGCACGTATGTAACTGGCGGCCCCTAATGGAGAATATCTCATTGTGTCTATTGCCCCAAGATTTTTTCCCTCATTTATCTCAAAAACGTTTCTGAGATAGAGAAAGGGATCTAAGTCTGGCCCAAGCGTTAGTTCTCCTGTGGCTTCATTTTTCAATCCAGCAATATTTGATGTTCTTACAACCGCTGTTGTAAGCAAAAGCCAGATTAAGATTGGGATAAACATCAATTTGTACTTCTCATAATAAGCTAAAATCCCAGAAATCACAAATGCAATCACCAAGAATAACCAGAGTGTTGGAGAGAATAAGCCAGTTAATTTAACAAGAAAGCTTATTTTTAATGAGAAACTAAGAAAACTTGAAAGCAAAAAGATAAATGAAAAGAGAGCAAAGAGATTAAAAGTTAACACAAACTTATTTTTAAGAAAATATCCTTTAATATCTGAATGTTGTTTATCTGTTGTCATATTCTTTATGTAACATCTGATACTTGCCTTCAAGTACTAAAAATCCAGGGAAAAATGCTTTAAAACCTTTGCTAATATTTGTTTGACTCTAATGGCTTATTACAAAAAGATAAAGAATGCAAGAATTATCAACACTATTTGAAAACCGTGTATTGAATAGACAACATCATTTTCATAAACTTTCCCACTTGGCTTTATCTTTTTCAAAAGATATATTGCTAAGTGTTCTAAACCATAGATTTTTTTGTAGGGCATCTCAAGGCTTCCATCTTTATTTGGGGTGGCAAAAGAGTGTTTTTCTAGTCTTCCTCTTACTTTAAGTACGAATTCAAGAATGTAAGGAATGAAAACAAACACTGCAATTTTTTGGAAATTTCCAAGAATTGCCATTATGGCTATTAGCGCCCCAATACTCCATGTTAAAGAGTCTCCTGGGAAAACTTTTGCGGGATATTTATTGTAAAACCAAAAACCGAGAAGGGCAGCAACCATTGTTAGACCTATCAGAGCTAACCATGGAGTTCCAGTTACATAAGCAACATAGGACAAAAATGAAAGTATAAGGATGCCTTGCCCTGCTTCTAGCCCATTATAACCTGCAAGAAAGTTGTAAGCTGTGGTCGCGCCTACAATGCCTATAGGAACTAAAAGCAAAGGATAGAGAATTCCAAAGTTTACAATGCCTATAAATGGAAAGTTCATAGATGATGTTCCCGCGTTTATTACAACTAAAGGAATCGAAGCAACTAATGCAAGCAAAATTCTAACTCTTTTTGAAAGCCCTTTGTTTTTCCATCCGAATAAGTCATCTATAATCCCAATTAATGTTAAAATCAACAAAACACTAAGCAAAGCAAAAATTTGAACATTTATCCCATCTGCATCTTTCATTACAAAGGTTCTTATCGCAATATAATAACATATCCCAACAACAAAGGCAACTACAACAACAATTCCCCCAGAGCCTGCAACATTCCTTGGATGTCCTGGTTTGTTCATATCTTCCCAGATAAGACCAGATTTCTTAATTTTCCTTATCCAGAAGGGGAGAGTTATAAAACTTAAAATAAAGCTTATTACCAAAGAGCCAATTAACAAACTTACCATTAATATCCCAATCTTGTTTTGTTTTTAAACCTTATTGGAATATAAAGATTTAAAAACCGATTTTGAGCAATAATTGTATGATTATACCAGTTCGTTGCTTCGGCTGCGGAAAGCCGATTGGACATTTGTGGGAAGAATTCAAAAAAAGATCAGAAGCTGGAGAAGACAAAGCAAAGCTCCTTGACGAAATGAAGATAGAAAGATATTGCTGCAGGGCAGCTTTTCTCGGACAAGCAGACATATTAACAGAAATTGCCAAATTTAAGAAATCCTAAGGATTTCTTAGTCCAGAAAAAATCTAAAGATTTTTCTGTTCAAGAAGTCATAATTGATTAGTTTTTATTAATTTATTCGGATTTTATTTCTAAAACTGCAATGTTTGCATTCTATTGTTTTATGAGATTTTGTTATTGACAATTTTCCTGCGAGAGGCCTAAGACATTTTTTGCAGAAAAGTTTTCTGTAGTTTCCCAATTTAATGTTAAATTTCATTGCAAGCCTCTTTATTTTTTTTAATTGTTTTGGAGAGAAACTAGAATTCTGAAAAAATTTGTCTATTTTTTCTTTTGCCTGCGTTTTGTTTAACTCTGTTTTCATGAGAATAAAAAAACGAAGACAGCATCGGGACTTCGCCTCTTGTGGGAGACTAACATACCGACGTAACCAGCTTAGCTTCTGTGTTCGGAATGAGAACAGGCGTTTCCTGGCTGCTATGACCGTCTTCAAGATTGGGGGTTAATATCGGTTTATAAAGTTTTTTATATAGTAGATTATGATTACTTTTATGTGGGTGTTCCGGAGTGGTCAAACGGAGTAGCCTCAAGAGCTACTGTGCTTAGTGCCTTCCTAGGTTCGAATCCTAGCACCCACATATTCCATTTCATGCGCCCGTAGCTCAGCGGATAGAGCAATGGCGTCCTAAGCCGGAGGTCGTAGGTTCAAATCCTACCGGGCGCGCTTCTATAAGAAAAAGGTTTAAAACTGCTTTCTAGATAATATAATTGAGCGCGATTAGTTAAATGGCATAACATCTGGTTTCCATGCAAGTTAGTTGCGAAATGACCAGAGATCACGAGTTCGATTCTCGTATCGCGCATTCGTATAATTAAGTTTAAAATAGCTTAAAAGATATATTTCCATGGATAACAACGAACAAAAAATTGAGCATCACCAGACAAAAAATTGGTATGATAAATCGTATAAGCTTATTCTATTTGTGCCTATTGCCATTCTTATAATTTCCCTTGTTTATCTTGTAATTTTTAATAATCAAAATGGGGATTTGATTAATAGAGACGTTTCATTAAAAGGTGGAACCACCATCACTCTCTTGGGAGATGTAGATTCTGTCAAACTAGAATCTCAATTGAAAGAAAAAATACCAGACATTTCTTTTAGAAGCCTCAGCGAAATGGGCAGCGGAAAGCAAATAGCGTTAGTTATTGAGAGCTCAATGGAGCCAGAGGAACTAAAACAAGAAATTGAGAACATTCTTGAGTACAAATTAACTGATGAAAATTCGAGCATTGAATTTACCGGACCCTCTTTGAGCGCAAATTTCTATAGACAGTTGATTATCGCCCTTATTATCTCATTTGTTTTAATGTCTATTGTTATTTTTATAATGTTTAGATCATTTATTCCGAGCATTGCAGTAATATTCGCTGCATTTGCGGACATAACAATAACTCTTGCAATAGTAGACTATTTCGGCGTAAAATTGTCTGCAGCAGGAATTGCAGCATTCCTTATGCTTATTGGTTATTCTGTTGATACAGACATCTTATTGACAACAAGGGCACTTAAGAAAAAGGAAGGAACATTAAACCAAAGAATTTATGGGGCATTCAAAACAGGTATGTTCATGACAATTACTGCTTTAGTTGCAGTGCTTCCGGCTTTCTTTATCGTTACTGGATTGCCAGATTCGTTCAGACAGATATTCCTGATACTTTCAATAGGACTGATTGTAGACATAATGAACACTTGGATGACCAACGCAAGCATAATTAAATGGTATTGTGACAAAAAAGGAATAAAATGAAAATCTCGTTTAGAGTCTGGCTTTTAGTAATTTGTTTAGCTTTGGCAGCAATGATAATCCTAAATGGTTCTGCCTCTTCCAAAATGCTTGCAGGACTTATTGTAATATTGGTGCCAATTGCATTAACATATGTCAATTCTAAGGTTGGAAAAGTTTTTGTAATTTTAATACTAGCCGCATCATTGGTTTATATTGTATTATCCGCAACAGGAGATGGAGTTTTAATAAAATCTATAGAAAAAAACTCGACAGAGTTTAATGAAGGATTGCGTACAGGAATGATTCTTCAATCTATGAATGGTGAGACAATTAAGAATGTTGAAGATTATACAAGAGTTATTAGCAGCATTTTTCCTTCTAATGAATCCGTTAAAATCATTTTAGGATTAGAAGGCAAAGAAATTATATTTCTGACTAACAAGACTTTAGGAATCACAGTAGAAAATATAAAAATGACAAATTTGAAGACAGGTCTTGATTTGAGCGGAGGGGCAAGAGCTCTGGTAACTGCTGAAAGACCTTTGAACAGCGAGGAAATGAGCGACCTGGTGGCAATCACAAGCAATAGATTAAACGTTTTTGGAATATCTGACATAAGCGTGCGTTCTGTTTCTGATTTGGAAGGAAATAATTATATGCTTGTTGAGGTTGCAGGTGTTTCTCCTTCTGATTTGAAGGAGCTTGTAGCAAAACAAGGAAAGTTTGAGGCAAGAATAGGAAATGAATCAACTAATGACAATAATACCTCTGGGGATAACGAGAGCATTAATGCCAGCAAAGGCAAACTTGTATTTGAAGGTGGAAAGGGAGACATAAGCGATGTATGCAGAAACAGGGCAGAATGCGCTGGAATAGAGAGTTGCCAAAAGACTTCTAGCGGATATGCATGCAACTTTAGATTTACAATCTATCTGACAGAAGAGGCAGCTAAAAAACATGCAGAAATAACAAAAGAGATTCCTCTGGATTCTAGCGGAGAATATCTCGATGAAAAATTATATTTGTATGTTGATGATTCAGAAGTTGACTCTCTTCTCATCGGAGCAGACTTGAAAGGGCAAGTTACAACACAAGTTTCTATCCAAGGTTCGGGTACTGGAGAGACAGAAGAAGATGCTTACAATGATGCAAAAGCAAGTATGAACAAGCTGCAAACTATTTTGATAACAGGAAGTTTGCCTTATAAGTTAAATCTAGTGAAGCTTGATAGTGTCTCCCCTACGCTTGGAAAAGAATTCACAAATAATATAATAAAACTAGCATTTATTGTGTTTGCGATAATATGTGCAGTGCTTTTCATAAGATACAGAAAGATAAAAATCACTTTAGCGGTTATTTTAACAGTCGTCTCAGAAGCAGCTTTAACACTTGCCGTAGCTGCTTTGATAAGATGGAATCTTGATGCGCCTAGCATAGCGGGGATTATTGCGGGGATGGGTGTAGGAATTAATGACCAGATTATAATTATTGATGAGTCTGTCTCTAGCGAACAAACTAGCTTGAAAGAGAGAATCAAGAGGGCATTATTCATCATTATTGGAGCATTCTTTACAATATTCGCGGCAATGCTTCCATTGTTCTGGGCAGGAACAGGACTCCTAAGAGGATTTGCATTGACCACATTGATTGGAGTAACTGTTGGAATCTTAATTACAAGACCTGCTTTTGCAGATATAATGAGAAAAATAAGTGAGTAGAGAGAGATGTTTCTTAGAAAGTAATATTCTTTAAATACTCATAAAAACAACTGAAAAAATGAAAGGATTGGTATTTGGTGCAGGATTTATAGGCAAAAGGGTGGCAGAGAAATTTAACTATGAATTATCTGAAATAAATGTTCTTGATAATAGTCTGCTAGAGCGAACGCTTGAGGATACGAAACCAGACGTTGTGATCAATGCTGTGGGGGAAACTGGAAGGCCAAATATCGATTGGTGTGAGACCCATGGGGAGGAAACCTTTGCATCTAATGTAATTGCTGCTGCAAACCTAGGCATTGCCTGTTCTAGAAAAGGAATTTATTTTGTACATTTTGGAACGGGAAGCATTTATACTGGAAAAGAAAAAAATGGGGGATTTGCTGAAGAGGATGAACCGAACTTTTATGAGCAAACTTATGCAAGAACAAAGATAATTGCTGAAAAGATATTAAAAGAATTTCCGTGTTTGCAATTGAGGATAAGCATGCCTTTAGATGACCGCCCGCATAAAAAAAATCTGATAGACAAACTAAGAAGCTATGAAAAAATTGTAGATGTTAAAAATTCGATTACCTTTGTGCCAGATATGCTAAATACGCTTGAAAGCTTAATTAAGAAAAGAAAATCTGGTATTTATAATGTAACAAATCCTGGCCACATTTCGAACGTTGAAATAATGAATATATATAAAGAATTTGTTGACCCCGCACATAAATTTGAGATTATTTCTGATGAAGAACTAAATAAATTAGTATTAAAGAAGAAAGCAAACGGCATACTTAACACAACAAAGCTTGCTCGAGAAGGAATTTTGATGCCAGATATCCACGATTCAGTAAAAACGTGTCTAATCCACTATAAAAAATATGTTAATCCTTAACAAATCAAAGAAAGCTAAGAAATCCCTTTCCTAGAAGCAAGAATGCTGGTATCCAATAAAGGATTACTGGAAGCGCAAAGAAAATTGACATGACCAATATAATAAAAGAGAATATGTCTATAACACTTATAATATCTCCTGTTAAAATAAACAATCCTTTAGCAAACAAAAGACTTGAACAAAACAATATTACCTGAGTTGCCGGATGGGAGCCAAAAGCAAGCAATAGAAAAACAAATGCAGCAGCTATGTCTATCCCGCCGAGTATCTTAATTAACATGTAAATACACAAAAATGCATATTTAATAAGATTTATATTGGAGGGAAATTTCAATTAATTATGCAAAAAAAGAACGTTAGCCGACTCGACAAATCACTTAAACTTCTTGTGAAAACCTCTCTTATGGTATTTATTCTAATCTTTTTATCAAGGATTTTGGGATATGTATACAGGATAATAATCGCAAGACAATTTGGACCAGAAGTTTATGGATTGTTTTCGCTTGCACTGATGGTTTCTGGTTTTTTTATTGCTTTTTCAGCGCTGGGCTTTTCTGAGGGGATTTTAAGATTTGTCTCATTGTATCGGGGAAAGAAACAAATTGCAAGAATCAAATATCTTTTCAAATTTGGGGTCATTATTGCAAGTATAACTAGTATTCTTGCAGGGTTG
>Ga0315273_10000573_pt1 | contig 39371 bp, 33 predicted proteins | sample YL17G02_0_MG_FD_205753 | JGI IMG/M metagenome (GOLD analysis project Ga0315273, IMG submission 205753) | Sediment microbial communities from Yellowstone Lake, YNP, Wyoming, USA - YL17G02_0 | ecosystem: Environmental > Aquatic > Freshwater > Lake > Sediment | place: USA: Wyoming | collected...
TGAGAACGCCAACGTTGATAAGTACTATAATACACAGACAAATGGAGTTATTACTCCGGGTACCGGTTCAGGTGTCTCCCCGATTGTTCTTGAAAACAGAAAAGGCGGATATTACTGGTCTGCAACAGCTAAAATTGAGAAAATATTCAGTAAAGGATTTGCCGGGATGCTTGCCTATACTCACAGTGAGGCCAGAAACCTGGTGGATGGTAGCGGCGACCAGGCTGCCTCAGCATGGAATGGAAATGCTAACGTAAATGGTGCAAATAATCCTGAATTGAGTTATGCGAGTTACGTTACTCCAAACAAAATTATCTCATCTGTATCGTACAGGATCGAATATCTCAAATCAATGGGTACTTCCATTTCGGTGTTCTATGAAGGCGGATCCACTGGTCGTTTCTCCTATGTTTATTCAGCCAATACCGTACGTGATGGTGCCGGTTCAAACAACCTTATCTATATTCCAAAAGATCCGACAGAGATTACTTTCGTAAACAGGACAGTTAATACATTTGTTTGGACTGCACAGGCACAGAGTGATGCTTTCTTCGCATATATTGAACAGGATAAATATCTCAGTTCAAGAAAAGGCATGTATGCCGAGCGTAATGGCGCTAAAATGCCATGGCGAAACCAGTTTGATGTAAAACTTATGCAGGATTTTTTTGTGAATGTTGGGGGGAAACGCAATACCATTCAGGTAAGTCTCGATATCCTGAACTTTGCTAACCTGCTAAGTAAACATTGGGGTTTGCAGCAATCATACAGACAAGGCAACATACTTACTCAGTCAAACGTTTCAAGCATTGTAGCCGGAGGTACAGTGAAACCTACTTACCAGCTTAATCCTTATAACAATACAATGCTGACGACTACCTTCACTAACAATGTAAATTATGTATCAACATATTCCATGCAGCTTGGAATCAGGTACATTTTCAACTAATACGATCAACTAATAATATAATAGGCTGTCAGATTCTGGCAGCCTCTTTTTTCATTAACAAATTTATAGTCAAGCACATATATAATAGTTAATAACTATACTATCAAATGTTAATAAACTTAAATTTTTACTCTTGCATCGAGAGGTCTGCTTGTTTAATTTAGCAATTACCCGCTTAAAATATCAGTGGCCGTATAATCTCATTAAAATCAGAGAATAACAAAAAATTATGGAAGAACTATTTGTCCAGGAATCAGCTATTGCAACTGAAAAAGGAAAGAATGATAATTCAGCATCTGAGGTGCAGAAAACAGGTGGAGTGAAAAATATTGAAAAATCTAAGAATCGAGGACAGGAAAGAGTTGTTTATTCTCACGAAGAAGCTGTAGAAGAAAGTATTCAGTATTTCAAAGGCGATGAACTGGCTGCAAGAGTATGGGCAAACAAATATGCTTTAAAAGATTCTTTCGGGAACCTGTATGAAAAATCACCCGACGACATGCATCGAAGGCTGGCACGTGAAATACACCGGGTTGAGATGAAATATAAGAATCCGCTTTCAGAAGAGCTGATTTACAATGTTCTGAAAGATTTCAGATATATTGTTCCGCAGGGAGGACCGATGACAGGGATCGGGAATGATTATCAGATTGCTTCATTATCAAACTGTTTTGTGATTGGTAACGATGGATCATCTGATTCATATGGAGGGATAATGAAAATCGACCAGGAACAGGTACAGCTGATGAAACGCCGTGGAGGAGTAGGTCACGACCTGTCGCACATAAGACCCAAAGGTACTCCAGTTCTTAACAGCGCCCTCACTTCCACAGGTGTGGTTCCTTTCATGGAAAGATATTCCAACTCAACACGCGAAGTTGCCCAGGATGGCAGACGAGGTGCGCTTATGCTTTCTATCTCAATCAAACACCCCGATTCAGGGAAATTCATCGATGCCAAGCTTGAGAGTGGGAAAGTTACCGGGGCTAATGTCTCGGTAAAGCTGACCGACGATTTCATGAAAGCTGTTGAAGGCAAAACGATGTTCAGGCAACAATATCCCATTGATTCTGAGAACCCGAAATTTGCAAAGGATATCGACGCAGTTCAGCTATGGAGCAAGATTATCCATAACGCATGGAAATCGGCCGAACCCGGGGTATTATTCTGGGATACAATAATCCGTGAGAGTGTTCCCGATTGTTATGGAGATCTGGGATATGCGACAGTTTCTACTAATCCCTGTGGCGAAATTCCTTTGTGCCCGTACGACAGTTGTCGCCTGCTTGCAATAAACCTGTTTAGCTATGTCAACAATCCCTTTACAGACAAGGCTGAATATGACTTTGATTTATATAAAGAGCATGTGGGACTGGCACAGCGTATGATGGATGACATTATTGATCTTGAACTTGAAAAGATCGATGTAATTCTTGCAAAGATAGAAGCTGATCCAGAGATTGAAGAACTAAAGCGCGTCGAGAAAAACCTCTGGAAAAACATAAGGAAAAAATCGGAAGAGGGCAGAAGGACCGGAATTGGAATAACAGCGGAAGGAGATATGCTGGCTGGACTTGGAATGAGATATGGTACCGATGAAGCTACGAATTTTTCGGTCGAAGTTCATAAAACTCTGGCTATTGAAGCATACAAAGCATCAACCTACCTGGCAAAAGAGAGGGGAGCCTTCGAGATTTATAGCGCTGAACGGGAAAAGGGAAATCCTTTTATTCTGAGGCTCAAGGAAGCTGACCCTGTTCTCTACAGCAACATGGTTAAATACGGGCGCAGAAATATTGCCCTTCTTACAATTGCTCCAACCGGGACCACAAGCCTGATGACCCAGACAACCTCCGGAATTGAACCAATCTTCTCGACTTTCTACAAAAGGCGAAGGAAGGTTAATCCCAATGATCTTGATGTAAAAATTACGTTCAAGGACGAAGTTGGCGATTCATGGGAAGAATTTAATGTTTTCCATCATAAATTTGTCGACTGGCTCAAACTTAACGGGTACGATTCTGATGAAGTTACAAGAATGGGAGACGAGGAAATTGAATCGATAATTGCAAAATCACCTTATTATAAGGCCACAGCCAACGATGTTGACTGGATCGCAAAGGTTAATATGCAGGGCGCTATTCAAAAATGGGTTGACCATTCGATAAGTGTTACAATAAACCTCCCTGCAGAAGCAAAAGAAGAACTGGTAAGTGAACTTTACCTGACAGCGTGGAAATCAGGGTGTAAGGGGGCAACAGTCTATCGTGACGGATCCAGAAACGGTGTCCTGATTGCAGGAAAAACAGAAATACGTCCTGAAAGGCCAAAACGACCGAAAGTGCTTGATTGTGATGTTATCAGGTTTAATATAAGTGAAGAAAAATGGGTGGCATTTGTTGGTCTGAAAGAGAGCCGGCCATATGAGATCTTTACCGGTATAGCCGACGAGGAAATTTTTCCGATTCCAAAAAGCATCGTAAAGGGGAAAATTATTAAAATAAAGGATGAGGAAGGCAATACGCGTTACGATTTTCAGTATACCGATAAGTATGGGTATAAGAAAAATATTGAAGGACTTTCCCATATGTTTAAGCCAGAGTTCTGGAATTATGCAAAACTGATCTCCGGGGTTTTAAGACATGAAATGCCTATTCAGGATGTAGTTAATCTGGTCCAGTCATTGAAACTAGACAGCGAGTCGATAAATAACTGGAAGAACGGAGTTGAAAGAGCAATGAAAAAATATATACCGAACGGAACAAAAGCAAAAGGCAAATGTGGAGAATGTGGTTCGGATAACCTTGTCTATGAAGAAGGTTGCCTGATCTGTAAAGACTGCGGATCATCCAAATGTGGTTAGATATTATCTGGAGGGTCCCCGGTTCAGGGAATCATCATAAATCAGCGGGTGCTTTTCGGAGCACCTTTTTTATTTTACTGCTCTTATTAGTCCTCTCCTCAGATATGGGGCTTTTATTTTTTTATCATAATAATTGATCATATATCCTCGTGAAGGGGTTATACTGAAACCATGATCCTTAAGGAACAGCGTAAAGTCTTCCTCATCATTTTTCTTATGATAGGTGCAAAGGGCTATTTTAAAAGATTCATGGGTTTTAAATACCTCATCGCAACTTTTCAGGACAATCGATTCAGCACCATCAACATCAATCTTCAGGAAAGTGACATCTTTTTTATTTTCAAAAAAAGTGTCAAACCTGATATGCGATGCATCATTATAATCAGCGACATACTTATTAATAATCTCAACTTTCTCTGACCATGGAGCGAATGTTGCCCTGAGTGCTTCAATCCACTCCATGTCATATTCAAATATGTATGCTTTATTGATCTTTTCAATCACGGACAAAGAAAAGTTGCCTTCAGCGGCACCAATATCTGCTAAAACATCATCCTTTTCTATTGTAAATGAACCGGTCAAATATCTGTGAGGGCTATGAATATCCTGCTCCCTCATTAGATCGGAATAGGCCCTTTTAATCTTTTTAGCATTCCATCGTCTTTTAAAATATAAACGTTTCCCTTCCTGTAAAACATATCGCATTCCTTTTTCCAGGTCGTACATTACTTCTATATCGTCAGAAGAATAATTGTTATGAAACGGATATGGAAAGATTCTGATCTTATTGTTTTCAAGGTATTTAAGTATCTCCTTTTGCTCATCATCAACCTCATTTTCTGGTAAACATCCAAAATGTTTCAGGATATTAATGCGGAGGGATTTTTTAAGGATAACTGTCCGTAAAGGCTTGGGGACCAGTATACGATAAATTGGGAAGAGAAATTTATTCATTGATTACTTTATTACACCAAGTTCCTTCCCTATCTTTTCGAAAGCTTGAATCGCTTTATCCAGGTGTTCTCTTTCGTGAGATGCAGAGAGTTGCACTCTGATACGCGCTTCATTCTTAGGAACAACAGGAAAGTAGAACCCAATAACATAAATTCCTTCTTTTAGAAGCCGGGCAGCAAACTCCTGCGATAATCTGGCATCATAAAGCATTACAGCACATATTGCAGATTTAGTGGGCTTAATATCAAATCCAAGGGTTCTCATACCTGCAACAAAGTATTCGGAATTCCAATGGAGCTTATCCTGGAGAACATTTGTTTCTGTCATCATGCCAACCATACTGATACCCGCTGCAGCAATCAGAGGAGGTATTGAATTTGAGAACAAGTAAGGACGTGATCTTTGTCTGAGAATCTCGATTATCTCCTTCTTGCCGGTTGTAAAACCACCGATTGCACCACCGAATGCTTTTCCAAGGGTTCCGGTTATTATTTCAACTCTCCCCCTGATATTGAATAGTTCAGTTACTCCTCTCCCGGTTTTTCCAACAACTCCGGCAGAGTGACATTCATCAACCATTACCATGGCATTATACTTATTAGCAAGCTCAACGATCTTATCCAGAGGGGCTACGTTGCCATCCATCGAGAAAACACCGTCGGTTACAATAAGTCGGAACCTTTGTTCCTGTGCCAGTTGCAATTGTGCTTCCAGATCGTCCATATCAGCATTTTCGTACCTGTAACGCTGAGCTTTGCATAGACGAACGCCGTCAATTATTGAAGCATGATTGAGGGAATCTGAAATAATTGCATCCTCACTTGTAAGCAATGGTTCAAAAACACCTCCATTAGCGTCAAAGCATGCAGCATAAAGAATTGTATCTTCAGTACCGAAAAAACCAGAGATTTTCGTCTCGAGTTCCTTATGCAAGTCGGTGGTTCCGCAGATGAACCTGACAGATGACATGCCATAGCCATGATCGTCAAGTGATTTTTTTGCAGCATTGATCAGCTGTTTACTGTTGGAAAGCCCCAGGTAATTGTTGGCGCAGAAATTTAATACCTTCTGGCCGGTGTTCAGTTCAATTTCCGGTCCCTGTGGCGATACAATTACTCTTTCATTTTTGTAAAGTCCGGCTTCTTTTATCTCCTCAAGAATCTTTACTAAATGACTCTGATAATAATTATACATAATCTTAATACCATTAGTTAATCCCAATTTAGAATAACTTTACCGCAATCACCTTTCTCCATCTCATCGAATCCCTTCTGAAAATCATCTATTGAGAACCGGTGTGTTATAACAGGATTCAAATCAATTCCTCCGATTATCATTTGTTCCATCTTGTACCATGTTTCCCACATTTCCCGGCCATAGATACCTTTTATTGTTATTGCCTTGAAAATGATATCGCTCCATGGCACTTCAAAATTTGAGGGCAGTATTCCAAGCAATGAAATGCTTGATCCGTTATACATGTTCCCGATCATCTCTATGAACGCTTTCGGAGAGCCTGACATTTCAAGTCCAATGTCAAATCCTCTCATGCCCAGTTTTTTTACAGCATCCGAGATTTTTTCCCCTTTAGAAGGATTCACTGTAAGAGTAGCGCCCATCTTTTTAGCAATATCAAGACGTGAATCACTAAGGTCGCTGGCAACAATAAATCTTGCACCGGCAAATTTTGCTATTGCAACAGCCATGCTTCCAATAAGTCCTGATCCTGTGATCAGCACATCTTCACCGATTAATGGGAATGACAAGGCGGTATGTGTCGCATTTCCGAAAGGATCCATAATTGCAGCCCATTCATCCGGAATTCTGTGATCAAGAGGTATCACATTTTTGGAAGGTACCTTAACATATTCTGCAAATGATCCATCGATATGTACTCCGATTCCCACAGTGTTTTCACAGACATGCTCTTTCCCGCGGCGGCAGTTGCGACAATGACCGCACGCCAGGTGACCCTCTCCGGTAACTCTTTCACCGACTTTCAGATTGGTAACTCCGGCACCCATTTCTGCAATATAACCCATATACTCATGCCCAATGACCATTGGGATCCGGATCGTTTTTTGCGACCATTCGTCCCACTCATAAATATGGAGATCGGTTCCACAGATAGCTGATTTTTTGATTTTTATAATAACATCATTAAGCCCTGGTTCAGGAACAGGAACTTCCTGCATCCATAATCCTTTTTCGGGTCTGGCTTTGACCAGTGCTTTCATTTTCTCCATAAAGAGCCATTTTTATTGCTGCTAAATTAATACAAATCCGGAGTTCAAAACCTGATTTTTGATATTGTATTTTATATAATCGGGTTTGTCTATCTTTGCAATTAAGGAAACTGATTAAACCATTATATGGAACAAGTACGAGTACGTTTTGCCCCGAGTCCTACAGGCCCCCTGCATATTGGAGGTGTAAGAACTGCTCTTTACAACTATCTTTTTGCCAGGAAGAATGGCGGGACTTTTATCTTGAGGATCGAAGATACCGATCAGACAAGATTCGTTCAGGGTGCCGAAGAATATATTATGGAATCACTGGAATGGTGCGGTATAGTTGTTGATGAAGGAATTAGGGAAGGCGGAAATTATGGACCCTATCGTCAGAGTGACCGAAAAGCTCTTTACAGGCAATATGCAGATATCCTTATAGATAATGGCGATGCATATTATGCTTTTGATTCATCTGAAAAACTCGGGACTTTAAGAAGTGAAGCGGAAAAAGCAGGCTATACCTTTATATATAATGCTGCAACCAGAGGAAATCTGAACAACTCACTTTCACTTAAGGAATCGGAATTGAAAGAAAAACTTGCAAAGGGAGATCCTTATGTGATCAGGTATAAGATGCCTGGTGACGAAGATGTTCACTTTGATGATATTATCCGTGGTCACATTGTTGTTAATACCGGCACCCTCGATGACAAGGTTTTATTCAAGTCCGACGGAATGCCTACTTATCATCTCGCTCACTTTGTCGATGATCATCTTATGGAGATCAGCCATGTAATCCGCGGAGAGGAGTGGCTACCTTCTTTACCGCTTCACATTATGCTTTATCGATCTTTTGGATGGTGTTCACCCCTTTTTGCACACCTCCCCTTACTATTAAAACCTGATGGGAAAGGGAAATTGAGCAAACGCGACGGAGATAAGATGGGATTCCCTGTCTTTCCTCTTTTCTGGCCCTTTGGTGAAACAGCAAAGGGTTATCGTGAAGAAGGATATTATCCTGAAGCATTTATTAATATGATTGCATTGCTGGGCTGGAATCCTGGAACTGAACAGGAAATATTTTCAATGGATGAACTTATAAATGTCTTTTCAATTGACAGAGTTGGAAAGTCAGGTTCCCGGTTTGACCCTGAGAAGGCAAAATGGTTTAATCACCAATATCTTCAAAAAAAGACCAATAATCAGCTTGCTCTTGAATTCAGGGAGTTTCTGAGAGCCCGTGGATATCATCTTGATATCATCAGACTCGAGATGCTTATAGGACTGGTGAAAGAGAGGGTAAGTTTTGTGAAAGATATATGGGAACAGACTGATTTCTTTTTTAAGGCACCGGAAGTTTATGATCAGGAAGTGGTAAAAAAAGGATGGAAAGAAGATTCCCCGGCACTTCTTCTGGAACTTAGATCACTGCTTGAGAAGATAGTTGATTTTTCTGCTACAGGTACGGAATCAATTATCAAAGCCTGGATTGAGGAAAATGGTTATAACACCGGAGCCATAATGAACGCTTTCAGACTGGTTATTGTCGGTGCATCAAGGGGCCCTCATATGTTTGATATTATCAGCTGGATCGGTAAAGAAGAAACCCTTAAACGGATTGATAAAGGAGTTACTCTGTTAAGCAAATAAACTAAATGTATCTTCCCTAACCAGGAAACTATATTGATCTACATGTACATGGCCGTATCCCTGCCTCAGGAATCTTTAAAGAATTCACTAAAAATCAATTCCTTGTGTTAATTTTTTTAAATATTAAATAGGCCGGAATACCAATCAGTACTGTACTGAGCGCGATTGAAGACTCGACAGGTCGTTCCAGGAACGAAAGAGCAAGGATCAGAACTCCTGTCGATATATACAATAGTTGAGTATAAGGGTAACCAGGCAGTTTTGGAGCTGCCGGATTGTCCCTTCTTTGAAGAAAGACTCCCGAAACGGTCAGGATTGGGAAGATACCCAGAGCAAATCCCATGTATGTAAGAACCTGTTCAAATGTTCCTGAGATTGCGAGGATAATAGCGATAAGACATTGAAGAAGAATTGAATTCGATGGAACCTGGAACTTTGGATGGATTCTGGAAACTGACTTGAAGAATAATCCATCTTTTGCCATGGCATAATATACTCTGGGTCCGATTATTATAAATGCGCTAAGTGATGAAAAAAGTGCAAAAGCAATCAGGAGGGAGAACAGCTTGTCAGCGGATTGCCCAAACAGATTTCCCATTGCCAGTCCGCCAATAGAGATCACTCCTTTCATCTCCTGTGGCTTGATCGCATAAACATAAAGGATATTGATCAGAAGATAAATAAAGATTACCATTCCGGTACCATAAAGAAGAGACCTTGGAAGTATTCTTGATGGGTTCCGGATTTCTGAACCGAGATAAGTTGAGGCATTCCATCCACTGTAAGAAAACATTATCCACATTAAGGAAAGCCCGATTGTCTTCCATCCTGCAAATCCTGAAGAAATACTTTGTTCTGAACCGAAGTTGGAGAGATCTCCCTTTCCCGACAGAAATCCGGCCATTAGAAGGAATATTATCAGGCTTACTTTGAGTAGTGTGAGGATATTCTGAATCCGGGTTCCGGTTTTAATTCCTCTGTAATGTATCAATGTGAATATCAGAATAACACTTACGGAAAGAAAAGTTTTTACCGTAGGTTCATCCATTATCCCGTTATTGTAAAACCATCTGGGGACCCTGGGGAATGCCCTGCAGAAATACTCGCTGAAGCCCATCGCTGATGCCGCAATGGGTGCAGAAAAACCAACAATAAAGGACACCCAGCCGCTTAGAAATCCGAATACCGGATGATAGAGTCTTGACAGAAAATAATATTCACCGCCGGATCCCGGCATTGCGGCTCCAAGTTCTCCATACGAGAGAGCACCACAAAGAGCGATTATGCCACCAACTACCCATAATGCCAGCATTAAAAGCGGATCGTTTAAACCAGCCATAAGAAGGCCCGAAGTGGTAAATATTCCCGCACCAATCATATTGGCAACCACAATATTGGTAGCAGGGAAAAGACCAAGTTTTCTCTGGAGATTATCTGCTGGCTCCATCGGAAATTATTTTTCAGCTCTTTTATAACTGATTGACAACCCGCCTCCTGTTGTATTGACAGTTGTTTCATAGTTTTTAAGACTACTGACATATTCAAGGAATTCAGACTGCCCTCTTCCATATCCCCGACCCGGTGGGGAGATATTGTGAGCTGTAAAACATCCGCCTACCAAAAGTTTTGGTTCAACATCGATAAAATATTTTTTATACCAGTCTTTATCTGCATCACTGAAGACAAAATCGAAAGGGCCTTTAAGCTCCTTCACAAGTGAATGGGCATCAGCAAGTCGTGCATCGATATATTCCGACAAGCCGGCCTTTTTGAAATTCTCAACAGCAGTGTTGAATCTTCCCATATCAATATCTATAGTAATAAGCTTTCCTCCTGTTTTACTAAGAGCCCAGGCAATCCATATACCTGAGTGACCAGTGGATGTGCCGATCTCAAGTGCTCTTTTATAGTTACCTTTTAAAATCAGGTTGTAGAGTAACTGTCCGTCTGAAGCCGGTATATTCATGTCATACCAGCTACGTGAATGATCAGACAGAAACTTTTTTACTTTTTCATCAAGTGTCAGGTTTCCTGCCAATGACTGCGTCTTTGCAACGGATGGAGTCAAAACTGCCATGGTCAGCATGCAAAGAAAGATGGCTGACGTTTTCCTGGTTTTCATACTATTATGAGTTTTAATGAATAATCAAACTAATAATAATTAGACAATTAACCTAAATATACTAATTCTGGAAATATTAGGATTATATATTATTAAATTTTTTAATAACTTTCCTTTTCAGTAAGCAAAATACAAACTTATATGGTAAAAAAGTGTTATGAAGACAAACAAATTTTTTAGATCACTTCCCGGCACGGTTATAATTTCAATGGCTATTCTATCTGTAGTAATTCATCTTCTCGTTGCAAATAATCTCGAATATCACCGCGATGAATTGCTCTATTTTTCACTGGGGCAGCATCCCGATTTCGGTTACGCCACGGTGCCCCCAATGATAGGCTGGATTGCATGGCTAATGCAAAACACTTTCGGATATTCATTATTTGCGGTCCGGCTTTTTCCTGCATTATTAAGTGGTGTTATGGTACTGCTTGTGTCAGCCATTGCATTTGAACTTGGAGGAACACTATATTCCCGGATTCTGGCTTCGATTGGATTTCTAATATCCGGCTTTGCACTCAGGACCTTCTCATTGTATATGCCGGTACAGATTGATGTTGTTTTCTGGACACTCATCATTTATCTTGTGATAAGATATATAAATACATCATCTGGCAAATTCCTTATACTTCTTGGAATTGTGGCCGGATTATCATTATTAAATAAGTATCTGATAGGGATCTTGTTATTTAGCCTCGTTTTGGTTATTCCATTCACGGAGTACAGAAAAGTTTTTCGATCCAGAAATTTCTGGCTTGGTATTCTTGGCGGGATGATAATATTTCTTCCGAATCCGGTCTGGCAATTTGCTAACAGACTGCCTTTAATTAACCATCTTTCAGAACTCGGGAGGACACAACTTGCCCATGTTGACAGACTTTCTTTTTTAGTGGATCAGATAATAATGCCAACCTTTGCCTCTATACTTACAATCGCCGGATTGTTCTATCTTTTTATCAATAAAAATGCAGGGAAGTTCAGGTTTCTAGGAGTTGCTTCCATCCTGGTAATTGCTTTCCTTTTTATTTTACGTGGAAAGGGTTACTATACTATTGGTGTGTTTCCGTTTCTCATTGCGGCCGGAGCTGTTTCATATGAGAGAAAGTTAAAAAAGCTCTGGCTTAAAATTTCTTTACCTGTTTTATTGATCCTGTTAACGATTCCTCTGCTTCCAATCGGATTGCCGGTTTTTAAATCTCAGGGACTAGTTTCATATTTCAAAAATCTGGAACTGAAGTATGGGATAGAGATCGGAAGAAAATTTGAGGATGGATCAATACACTCATTACCACAGGATTATGCAGATATGCTGGGGTGGGAGGAATTAACCTCTTTAGCGAACAAGGCATACCAGTTGATAGGAGACAAAAAAGCAAGTTTCATCTATTGCGAAAATTATGGTCAGGCAGGGGCAATCAGTATAATCGGGAAAAAATATGGCCTCCCTGAGGCGGTAAGTTTTAATGAGAGTTTCAGGTACTGGATACCTGAAGAATTTAATCCTGATATTACTTCATTTATCTACATCAATGATGAATTAGGTAAAGACATTCAGGAGCTTTTTAATAAGATTACTCTCATTGGCAAAATATCAAATCCTGATGCCAGGGAATTTGGCACTGCAGTTTATCTGTGCGAATATCCAGAGATTAGTTTTAATGAATTCTGGACAGAGAGGCTTAAACGGTTAAGGGAAGAGCACTAAGGATGTTTTATTTCTCCCGAAATAGCCTGAAATGATAAACTCCAAAATTAATGTCCAGAATAAAGTTAAAACAAACTATTGATATCAATAGTTGCTAATTATCACATTAAAATCATCGCTTTATGAAATTTATACCTATTCTATATCCTTTGTTTTATAATTATTTCCTAACTTGTCTGGATAATTGGCTGATCTGTAACTTAACTATTAACTAATTTTAAAATGAGAATCCTTATTACCGGATTTGTTCTATTTGTGATCTGGTGTTTTATTTCTGCATGGCTTTATAACGATAAGCTTTTGCCTGCAATGAAAAAACCCGTCACTGTACAGACAATTCCTGAATCACAGACTAAAGAGGCAGATTCTTTAATGAAACTTAAAGCATCGATGCCGAATGACCTCCTGATCTACTTTGAATTTAACAATGCAAAATTCAAAACTGATGCGCAAACTGACAACAGCATTTCTGAGTTAAAGTCATGGCTTGACAGATATTCCGGATCGATGCTTTCAGTTATCGGAAATGCTGATCTGGTGGGAACAGCTGAATACAATAAAGCCCTTGGTCTGAAAAGAGCTTTGGCAGTTCATAATTACCTTGTTGACAAGGGTATAAATCAGGGCAGAATTATTACGGAATCTCTTGGAGAAACCAATCCTGCTGCAGATTATCTCACCGCAGAGGGGAGAGCAAAAAACAGAAGAACAGAAATATCAATAAAAATGAAATAAAATGACACTATTATTTATACAACTCACCCAGACTGTCACCGGTGCTGTAATTACAATTATCGCATTGCTCCTGGTTGCAGTGATAATCGGATATTTTACTGCCTGGTACTATGCAAAGTCAGTCTACACTCCGATAATAAAAGGACTCGAAGCTGATAAGGCCGAAATGAATAAACAAATTGAAGGTTTAAAGGATGATATCGTTAAGCTTACGGCTAAAGTTGAAAAACAGAGTGATAAAATCAGCAGGCTTGAAGAAGAGTTAGACCAAAAGGGAAAAGAGATAAAAAAGCTCAGCAAGCCAAAGAAGTAGCTTGATATCGGATGCCTGATAATTAAGTGTGTATCACATCAGGAGCAACCATTTCCTTAATGTGAGATAATTTATTATTTTCGTCTTCCGGAGTCTCCGGGGCATTTAAAAATCCCTTTGAGTGACTTCGTAATAACCTTTGCGTGCCATTGTGGTGGAAAACGACAAAAATATAAAAAGAATGAAACCATTTATTTTATCAGAGACAAACTGGAAGATAATAAAAGACCAGAAAATAGAACTTGCAGTTTTGCCCTGGGGTGCAACTGAAGCCCATAATTATCATTTACCATTTGCCACAGATAATATAATGGTTGAGAGAATTGCAGCAGAATCGGCTCAGGCAGCATGGAATGATGGAGCCAAACTGATTGTTTTGCCGGCGATACCTTTTGGTGTGAATACCGGTCAGCTCGATATTAAATTAAATATTAATCTGAACCCGAGTACACAGTTTGCAATATTAAATGACGTGACTGATGTCCTTAACAGGCATGAAATTTTTAAATTCCTGATCCTTAACGGGCATGGAGGTAATGATTTTAAACAGATGGTCAGGGAGCTGGGCCCCAAATATCCTAAAATGTTTATCTGTGGCTGCAACTGGTATCAGTCATTTGCAAATTCAGATTTTTTTGAGAGTAGTGGCGGCCATGCTGATGAAATGGAAACCAGTGTCATGCAATTCATCGCACCTGAATTAGTACTTCCGTTGAATGAAGCAGGAGATGGCAAAAGTAAAAAATTCAGAATAAAAGCTTTAAGTGAAAACTGGGCATGGGCAGAACGAAAATGGTCGAAGGTAACAGCTGACACCGGAATTGGAAGCCCCAATAAAGCTACTCCGTTAAAAGGAGAAAAATGTTTTAATGAGATTATTAAAAAGGTTGGAAATCTGATGACCGAATTGGCCGGAGCAGATATTAATGATATGTACGAATGATATGGTAATATCTCTAAGAACATTTTATTAAAAACCCAACTATAAGTATGTACTATAAATTCAAGTATATCTTAATAGCCATCATGTTTGTGGCGGCATCCTGCAAAAAAGGACCCATTGTTCCAATTCGGGATACAATAGATCTGACCGGGACGTGGAGATTTGCGCTTGATACTGCGAAGGTTGGAATAGCTGAAAAGTGGTATAGCCGGACCCTTACCGATTCAGTGAAATTGCCCGGGACGCTCGATGAAAACAAAAAGGGGATTCAAAATACCAACAGGCGGGAGACAATGAGACTTTCGCGTGAATTGATGTTCGCCGGAATGGCATGGTATCAAAAGATGGTACTTATCCCGGAAAACTGGAAGGGTCAGGATATCAGGTTAATAATGGAAAGGACCAAGCCAACACAGGTTTGGGTTGATGGTGATCTGATAGGCAGAAGCAACGATATACTTACGCCACAGGGTTACAATCTGACGAACCATATCGCTCCGGGGAAACATGTACTGACTATTCTTGTAAATAATGATAATGGTTCTGTCCCAGGAGGGGTAACCGGCTCCCACGCGTGGACTGAACATACTCAGAGCAACTGGAATGGAATTATCGGTAAATTTTGTCTTGAAGAATATAATCCGGTTCACATTGAAACAGTTCAGGTCTATCCCGATATTATCCTGAAAAAAATAACAGTAAGGGTAAAGATCCTGAATCGTCAGGAAAATTCTGAAAAGACGAAACTGGCGCTGAAGGCTGACTCATGGAATTCCGATGTAAAACACTATGTCCCCTCAAAGTCATTTCCTGTTACACTTAAAAAAGGTGAAAATACAATTGACCTTACCTACAGTATGGGAACCAATACCCTGTTCTGGAGCGAGTTTAATCCTGCCTTATACAAACTTACTGTAACACTGAAGGGCAAAAAAGTACTGGATACATCAACTATCGATTTTGGTATGAGTAAGTTTTCCACGAAGGGTACACAGTTTACCATAAACGGTACAAGGACATTTCTTCGTGGTAAGCATGATGCATGTGTTTTTCCTTTAACCGGACATCCGCCAATGGACAAAGAAGGCTGGCAAAAAATATTCAGAATTGCAAAATCTTACAATATCAATTTTTACCGTTTCCATTCATGGACACCTCCGCTTGCAGCATTTGAAGCTGCTGATATTGAAGGAATATATCTTCAGCCTGAATTACCATTCTGGGGAGGTTTCAGCAAAAACAGAAATTCCGATTTAAATACTTTCCTGCTTAAGGAGGGTGACCATATTCTTGAAACTTATGGAAATCACGCATCCTTCGTAATGTTTGCATTGGGAAATGAACTTTCGGGAGATTTTGATGCCATGAAAGAGTTTTTAAATCATTTTAAATCGGCTGACAGCCGCCATTTAATGGCTTATGGATCAAATAATTATCTGGGGTTCAGGGGGCAGGCTGCGGGAGAGGATTATTATGCTGCCTGTCGGGTAGGGGCCGATACAGATACTACTTACAGTACACATATCCGTGGCTCATTCTCATTTGCCGATGCAAACGGCGGAGGTTATCTGAACGGACGATATCCGTCTACCAGTCAGAATTATTCAGGCGCTATATCAAAATGCACTGTTCCGGCAATAGGCACTGAGGTTGGCCAGTATCAGATATATCCGGATTATGATGAAATTAAGAAATACACAGGTGTTATGAAACCCTGGAATTTTGAAGTCTTCAGGGAACGGCTTACGTCAAATAACCTGAGTGATCAGGCTAAAGACTTTTTCAGGGCTTCAGGAGCTTTAAGTGCTATCTGCTATAAGGCTGATATTGAGATGGCGATGAGAACTCCCGGTTTTGGAGGTTTTCATCTGCTCGATCTCCAGGATTTTCCCGGGCAGGGAACTGCATTAGTTGGGATTCTTGATGCCTTTATGGAAAGTAAGGGTGTTATAACGCCGGAAGAATTCAGTCAATTCTGTAACAGGGTAGTCCCCCTGGTTATTATGGAAAAATATTGCTGGACAAACAATGAACAATTCAGGGGAGAGATCCAGGCAGCAAATTATTCCGAAACTTCGCTAAAAGCTCAGGCTGTAAGATGGGAACTGAAAAACGGACGGGGTGAAATAATTCTTCAGAATAAAAAAACAGTTGATATTTTACAAGGGGAATTGACAGTTATAGGTTCTCTTAATTTTGATCTTTTGAAATTCTCCAGAGCGGAAAAGCTGACTCTGTCTGTCTTTCTTGAAGGAACTCATTATCAAAACTCTTATCCAGTCTGGGTTTATCCTGCCAATGTAGATACCAAAGTCCCGGATAACATCCTTGTATCAAAGAAGCTGGACAAAATCACTCTTACAAAACTTGCCAATGGCGCTATGGTATTATTATTTCCGGATACTCAAGATATAATGAATCTTTCGGTAGGAGGATTGTTTACTCCCGATTACTGGAATTGGCGGATGTTTAAAAGCATCTCGGAATCAAATAGAAAACCGGTATCTCCTGGCACAATGTCAATCCTTACAAATCCTGAACTACCTTTATTCAGCGATTTTCCAACTGAATTTCATTCAAACTGGCAGTGGTGGCCAATTGTTAAAAACAGCCGCCCTTTCATCCTAGATAATGCACCAAAAAATTATCGCCCGCTTGTTCAGGTGGTTGATAATATTGAAAGGAACCATAAACTGGGATTAATCTTTGAATTTTCAACAGGAAAAGGGAAATTGCTGGTATGTATGTCTGACCTGAAAGCCATCCGTAATAAACCGGAAGGCAGGCAGTTGTACAGCGCAATTCTTAAATATATGTCGTCCGATAAATTCAATCCTTCACAAACGCTTAATCCGGGGGAACTTGTAGCGCTATTCACTTCGAAAATTTCAGAAAAAAAGATTGAAGGGGTAAAGAACCTATCTTATTAGCAATACCTGCGATTGCAGTTGTAAGTATTAATTTGTTTTGTTTATTTGATTTTATAACTTTATCCATAGTTAATCTTGATAAAATTTACAATTTAATTAAACCTAATAACTCATTTCGATGAAGACTTCCAGAAGAACATTCATAAAATCCGGTGCCATGATTGCACTCGGGACATCTGTTTTTCCCAGATCAGTTTTTGCTTCCATTAAGAATAAGAAAAAGAAAATGGTTGGGATACAATTGTATTCCGTGCGCGATGATATGGAGAAAGATCCTGTAGGATCACTTACACAGCTCTCTAAAATGGGCTATGTTTATGTAGAACATGCCAATTATGTTGACAGGAAATTTTATGGCTTTTCTGCACCAGAATTCAGAAAAATACTTGACGGACTGGGTTTAAAAATGATCAGTGGCCATACTGTAATGGAAAAGGAGCATTGGGATGAAACCAAAAAGGATTTCAGTGACAACTGGAAATATACAGTTGAGGATGCAGCTGTCCTTGGTCAAAAATGGGTAATAAGCCCCTTCATGGATGAGACGATGAGAAAAACCTATGACGATTTCAAGAGATACATGGACGTATTTAACAAGAGTGGTGAGTTGTGTAAAAAATCGGGGATGAAATTCGGGTATCACAATCACGATTTTGAGTTCAGCCAGAAACTGAATGGCGAAAAAATATTCGACATAATGATGAAGAGTATGGATCCCAAACTTGTTGCTATGCAGCTGGATATCGGCAATCTTTATAATGGAGGGGCTGTTGCCCTTGATGTTATGAATCAATTTCCCGGCAGGTTTGAGATTATTCATGTGAAAGATGAAATAGAAGCAAAAGGCGCGACTGAAAAATATGAAAGCACGATACTCGGCGAAGGGATAGTAGATGCCCAAAAAGTAGTGGATCTTGCAACGAAAAAAGGAGGAACTAACTGCTATATTATCGAACAGGAATCATACGGAGACAAGACTCCAATGTATTGTGCTCAGGCTGACCTGGGAATAATGAAAAAATGGGGCTATTAATCTGTTAATTACAGACTTGAGACATACTTGGTTGTTTTAAACCCAATCCCCCAACCCCTTCCCTTTTGTCCAAGGGAAGGGGCGTGACAACCTATTCGGGAAGGGTTAAGAAATACCAGAGGGAAAAATTGTTGTATTTGAAAATTAATAAGAAAAGGGTACCAGACCTCTCTTCCGGTCTTCTTTAAAGAGTACACCGATTTAATTGACGGATTTGAACTTTACTATTTATTTTTCTTATTCTATTTAAAGATGAAGAAGCCTTTGATCCATTTTCTTGTTGTTTTATTTCTAACAATATTCATTTCAACTTCAATTTGTAGCGGACAGGATCTTAAATTAACTGAAAAAGCGGTACAGGATACTTCTGTCATGTACAAGGATGGTAATTATGACGGGAAATCACAGGCAAAATATATTTACGAACCATACTGGGGCAGTGTACATCTAACACTTGAAAATGGATTATTTACTGAAATTAATTTTGTTATCAGAGATTCAAGTCTTCATGAAACATTCGATGAGAAGTATGAAAAACACTTCGAAGCCAATCCTGAATATATTCAACAAAGCAGGAACGACTGGAAAGGTGTTCAGACTTATCCGAAAAAACTATCAGAAAAGCAGAATATTAACAAAATTGATGCAATATCAGGAGCTACCTGGTCATTTAATATATTCAGGGCATCAGTAAATGAGGCTTTGAAAAATGCGAAGTAGTGAATGACCTTTTGATTTCAAGATGTGAAAAGGTAAGTTATCTGGCATAATAATTGTGGAAGTAAAAATAACCAGATTACTTCACCATGAAGAAACATACTTTTAAGGAGATTATTTGTATTATATTCCTCCCAGGCTTATTTCTGATTTCAGGTTGCGACAAGGAGAAAAATCTGATACCAGGCTGGCTTGAAGGAACCATTTCCATCGGACCTATCTGTCCGGTAGAAAGGATTCCGCCTGATCCTGCCTGTCTTCCAACTGCCGAAACTTATAAAGCATATCCCGTAAGTGTATTTACCGCTGATGGGAAAAGAAAAATAATTGGTCTGAATCCCTCTCTTGACGGATCCTTCAGCACAGAACTGCCTCCGGGGAGTTACCTGGTTGTCCTTGAAAAATCACAGAATAATATCGGGGGTAGCAATCTGCCTTTAGAAATTTCAATATCCCCGCAGGACAAGACTCTTCTCGACATTAATATTGATACTGGGATCAGGTAACAGGGTATAGAACATCTCTGCTTCCTGTCTGTTTTACAGTATTAGAATACCATCTATGCATTTCCAAAAAAGTGATATACTGATGAAGTGCTGGATGGTATAGATCTTCTATCAGCCATGGATTATATTTGCGAATGAAAAAAATTATATTCATTTCCTTTTTATATCTGATCTCTTTATCTGTATTGGCGCAAAAAGTGACGATGAAGCTTAGACATACAAAGAACACAGGCTTAACTGCCTGGCAAATCATTGATAATCAAAATACAATACTCTTTTCTGGAAATGAATATCTCCAAAATGATTCTGTTACATTTACTCTTGAGGCAAATAAACTGTATTTCTTAAAGATCTCTGTTTCTGAAGTTAATAAAACGGATACAAGTTTATATACACTGCTCCTTAATAGCGAACCTGTTTTGTTTATAAAATCAGATACAGGAAAGGGAGATCATTTATATCCTTTTTTCACAGGTGTACGAGCTGTCGATGTCAAGATTACAGGAGGAACTAACGCGGTCATTTCCGATTTTCCATGGCAGGTATATTATATATCAGGAAATTTCAGGTGTGGGGGTTCAATAATCAGTGATAACTGGGTGGTCACAGCTGCCCATTGTACAACAAACAGTACAGGAGGGGCTATCCCTTCTTCAGAAATGTTTGTAAGAGTCGGACTAAATAATCCATCGAGTTCCCTTGATGGTAAAACATATTCTGTAAGTGAATCTATAGTTCATGAAGGTTACGATAGTCAAACCCTTTTAAATGATATTGCACTATTAAGATTAAAGGACACTATTAATTATGTTAATGCAACACCTATTAAACTAATAACATCTGATGATGTGTCCGATGGAGCAACTGTTCCAGGGGTTATGTCATGGGTAACCGGATGGGGTCTGACTCATGTCAGTCCGAATGTATTGCCTACCGCACTTCAGAAAGTCCAGTTGCCTGTAGTTTCCAATGCTCAGGCTTCTACAGTCTGGAGTTCTATCCCTGCAACTGATATGATGGCAGGATATCGTAATGGGAATAAAGATGCATGTAATGGTGACAGTGGCGGGCCGTTGGTAGTTCCTGTATTAGGGGAATATAAACTGGCTGGAATTGTCAGCTGGGGAAGTTCTAACTGCAACACCTACGGTGCTTATACCCGGGTTTCGGATTTTGAGACCTGGATAAGAACAAAGACGGGTATCCCAAAAGACTTTAAACCACCCCCTCCGGTTGGCAATTCAATTATTTGCCATGGGACAGTATCAAGTCAGTATTCAATCGATCCTGTTACAGGGGCAACAGCGTATGAATGGAAAGTTTTGCCTCTCTACGCAGGTGTTATTTCCTGGAATTCCGAAAATGCATCTGTGTTGTGGGATATTAGTTACACGGGGTCAGTAACTATAATCGTCAGGGTTACAATTAATAATAAGTTATCAGATTGGTCGAGTCTTGATGCTAATGTGGTTCTTAATACAAAGTTGCTCAGTCAGTCGGGCGATACTACTTTATGTGCTAAACAACCTGTATCTCTTAGTGTCAAAGCGGAAGGATATCATCTGATTTATGAATGGTTCAGGAATGGCCAGATCGTTCAGTCAGGCTCCTCCGCTAATTTAAGTTTTAAAACCACAAAAACAGATGATTCTGGTGATTATAAATGTGAAATATCCGGTTCTTGCGGTACAATTATGTCAGACATAATAAAACTTACTGTTTATCCCTTAACCGGCATATCGCTTATTTCTCCAAATGTTGAGGTGCCGTTTGGAAGTGATGTGACCCTGTACGTTAATGCAGATGGACATGACCTTATGTATCAATGGCAGAAAGACGGTACGATTATAGATAACAGTAATTCTTCCATGTTATTATTGCAGAAACTGAATGCTACAGATATTGGTCTTTACAGGACCATGGTAACAGGCACATGCGGAATAGAGATTAGCGAGACAATATATGTATATGTAAAAAAAGCAGATATTTCAGATGAACCTGAAGTTTTTATCTGGCCCACAATTACCGATTATGAATTTACTATTGCTTTAAGTAATGATACCTATTATAATGTTCAGATATATAGCACTATGGGTAAGAAAATCAGAGAGCAGACCAAATGCCGTTACCAGACCATGATTAATATTAGCACCCTGGCCAGTGGCGTCTACATTGTCGAAGTTTATAACCAGAATTTTAGAAAATCTATTAAAGTTATAAAAGAATAATCCCCGGGGACGTTATAAAAACACTTTTACTTTCTTTTATAAACATTTTCTTCCTTAACCTCTTTTAAGAAAAGAGTCCTTGCTGAGTTATAGAAATTTTTAAAATCAGCCTGGTAAAATTGGAACGGACTTCCTGAGACTGAAAACTTTGAATTGTAAGTGTTCCTCCATGTTAAAACATAACCCACAGGGTATTTGCTTACAACGGGTAAAAGTACTGAAGACCACCAGTCGGGCATTCCTCTTCTTTCACCAGTTTCACTTAAAGCGGTAAGTTTGTTCCTGGAGGCCGCATCCTTTGTAATAAAACCCAGGGCATTGTCGAGTTCTGCACCAAACTGTTCACCCCGGTCATACATATCCAGTGAAAGCATATCAATGATGTCATCGCCGGGATATCCTCTCATATATTGTTCCAGACTGGTTACCCTGTCGGTGTTGTAAGCATAAAGTATGTTATGAATGTTCTTTTTTTCACGCAGGAATTCGACAGTATAACGCCACAGGGCAGAGTATTCCTGATCGGTACAGATATTGGTGCCCCACCAGAAAAAAGAACCTGAGTGTTCGTGGAACGGTCGGAAAATAAATGGGATTGGTATGCCTCTTTCATCTTTTAAACCGATGAAGAATGTTGCAAGTTTTTCCAGCCAGGTGTTAAAAAGTTCATGGTACTTGCCACCGGGAAGAATTGATGATACTACCTCTGTTGAACTCACATCCCAGGCTGATCCATGCGGCCAGGCGGAAAGGGTATCTCTGATTTGCATTGTAAACGGGTTATTGAGATGCCAACTGACTGTAATTACGCCACCACGGCTATAATGCATTTTGATTTGTTCTGCAATCTGGACAAAACTCACAGAGTCAAGACTTCGTTCACTACCAAGTTCAATATGACCGAGTTCAAATCCCGCAACAGCTGGGTAATCACCGGTTAATTCTTTTGTGTCGGAACGCTCCTTTTCATACCACCAGGTAAAACCATACATCAGGTCATCCTGGTGACCATACATCACTCCTTTGTTTTTAAGTTCATATAAAGACTGAAAAAGGATAACAGTCTCTTTGGTTGCTTTTTTATCGGCAGGCACCGGAAGCTTCTCCCCGAAGTTACACAAAGTAAAAACGGTCAATACAATTATCAGATTTAAAGTTTTCATATTCAGTAAAATAAGGTTATGCTGGTATGATAAATCTTAGTTAAACCTGAATTAATAATTTCAATATTAAAGATACTGTTTTTTACGATAGAGCAGATTAACATAAACTCTAATCACTTTAAATATTCTGTTAGTCAAAATTCAATTATTAATTATTTTTTTAATATATCCGCATATTTGAAGAGATATAAATCTGACAATCATTACATTTCATTATTCATGGATCTCTTTTAATTCGGATTTTTCCCTGTTGCTTCATAAAACACACTCCGTTTTTGACGAAGTGCCATTTTAATGGTGTTAACTCTTTGTTCCCGTATTTATTCGTCCGGATTTCAATGACAAAGTAGGATCAAATTAATCCCAGTTCTTCACTAATTGGGCTTTAGCTGCTTGACACGAATCTTATTTAGCGCTACTTTTACCATGTAATTTATAGACAAAGAATATGGAAGATATTTCAGTTTTAGAAAAGCAGAGAACATCGATTGATAAAAAAGTCAGGACAAATTTGCACAAGCCAAAAATTTCACCTGAAACAATCAAAAACAGTTCCTTCACAGATAAACTGTTTTCTGAGGTTGATGATAACTTTTTAAATTATCTTAACTGGCACGGCCTTGCAAATGAATGCAATTTACTTGTACTCTCTTCAAAACGTCACTATTATTATGATTATGATGAATTAAAAGAAGTGACTACTTTAATTAATCTGAAAAAACTAAACCTTGTTAAGCATTTAGATGATTTTTTACATACTCTCTATAATGGGCTATCTCCTAAAACCAATTTCATCGGTTGCTTTGCTGACAAAAAAACTCAAAAAGGAATAAGTATAACTTCAAGGTTGTACAAAAGATTTCTTAACTTTTTGGATGCCAGGATCGATTTTGAAATTGATGGCAGGGAATTCTCAAGACTACTTGAATCTCATGGGTTCAAAGTAATTGATATGACAGAAATTAATGGATTAACATATTTCAGAACCCAAAACTATAGAACAGCTGTATAAACGCTATACAACATCAGGAAATTAGATATACCGACCCTCTTACAGAGAATTTCATATTGTCCTGCGATCAGTGAAAAACAGATACGCGGGTTTCCTTTTTTTAGGGGTTTAAATATTGTTAATAAATGGGGATGAATTTCATTTATTTACAATATGTTATGTTGTTACTTTATTGTAACTTTGTTTTTAAGCAATTGTTTCTGCTTATGCGTGATAATGTGATTTTAAAAGACCGGATTGCATTCTGCTTACTTAATTCAGGGTTTTGCAATGCGAGCTAATTTTAAAAAAATAGTATTTGTAACAATTCTCTTGTTATCAATCGTTTCCAAGATATCCGCGCCCTGTTATAAATCAATAATACTTATTGATTGCCGTCCTATTCAACCATATAAACGGCTAATGCTCGCAATTGCAAAGGTAGAAACTAAAGGTGATACTCTGGCTTACAATCCAATAGAAGCTGCAGCTGGTATATTCCAGATACGTCCAATAAGATTAATCGATTATAACAGGCGAACTGGAAGCAGCTATACAAGTCAAGACTTGTTCAATTATGAAACTTCAGAAAAGATTTTTTTATACTTTGCAGATCAGATAGGTCCATATAATTTAGAATTGATAGCCAGAAAATGGAATGGGTCAGGACACATGACAATCAATTATTGGTACAGGATTAAAAGATACCTGTGAATGGATTGACACTCCTCACGAATATTTTCCCTTGTTCATTCATCTTTAACTTTTTCATCTGTGCCGGGTACATAAATTCTGGCGGTAAAAAATTGTATTCCTGAGTCGGGAACGCGAAGGCTCCTTTCTCCATTTGAGTCAATTAGTCCGGATTGTGCATTGATCTTCTCTTTTTCATGTGCAGCATTCACCTCTATTATCGGAATCTTCAGTGAAAGGGCCCACAGCTCTGCCGAGGACTCGTGGAAAGGCCGATATCTTTGTACTGTTCCTGAATTGACGCAATGAACAATGAATTGTGCTCCCATTTGTTTTAGTTTCCAGGCCAGATAAGGGTTTGGAATTGTAGTATAGCCCGGTGTTGCCCAGAGATCATTACAGATCAGGATTCCAAATCTAATTCCCTTCCATTCAAAAGTCTTTAGTTCCCCCTCAACATAATCTACCATTTCTCCGGTTCCCGGCAGATCGGGATTACTGCAGCGTAAAATTTTTGAATATGCTCCAGTGAATTGACCTTCTGGCATATATACTCTAACCTGATCATAACAAAATTCCTGACCTTTAATAAGTTCTTTATAACAAGTACCTAACATTAATCCCACGTTCATTTTTCCTGCAACTGTTACAACTTCCTTCAAGGCGATTCCTAATTCACCCTGGTCAAAATTACTGGTATAACCTGATAATGAGCCTTCAGGAGTTACCAGGAAACTTGCTCCTTCGATGGCTGCTTTCCTTATGCCATCTAAGATCTGTTCTTTGTTTTTATTTATATTATTGGTAATATTCATTTGTAATCCTGATAATAGGATCGATGATGTCTTTTCTTTAGCCTGGGGGTCAGATTGTCCGATTGTTAGAGCAGCAAAAAAGAAATACTCTATGATACAAATACTTACTATAACTGCGCGCTGTTTCATTTGTTTCAATGTTTTATCCCATTTATAATTTCAGTTAAGAGAGATATTGGTGTGAAAATATACTGCTAAATTAGTATGGATTTCTATAAAATGATCCTTTTATGAGATCTTTTATTATTCACTCAGGTTGATACTTTTAGTATCAGGTTTATTTTTATTTAATTATACCTCATTGCAGAAACCGGCTTCTGTTAATAAGTACGACACCGGCGTACTTCCTTATTTCGGTTCAAATCTGCGCTGCGAATCATTAAAGAGAAAATAACTGTTGGCATTAATAAAAAATCCACCTAATTTCTTGTCTAAATTATTCAACTGTTAGTCAAAATATCATTTTCTGAAAAAATGAGGAATAAAAGCTGATTATATTCTTCTATAGGTCTTATTATCATTGGTTTAAATTTGTGGGAAAAACTGATTTCTGAGGGTTTTCTCAAATCATTAATAAAACATACGCTCTTTTTGACAAACCGGCCTGGCTTGTTTATTAATTGTTGCTTCCTGTAATTATTCGTCTGTTTTTCTATGATTGGGGAAAATATTCGTAGCTAATTTAGTCTCAGACAGGATTTTTGGAGCTTGACTTCAGTATATATAAGGTCTAATTTTGTAATGATAAATAATTATTTGAGTGGAAGAAAATATTCCTTAATAATCTTAAAAATGAGAATACTACTTCTTACATTTCTGTTCCTTTTTATTTTTCATATCTGTAGCGCTCCGAAAATTGATTTCAGGCTCCAAATGCTGAAATTCAGGTCGTTATCAGAATCGACCAATATAAAATATCATGAATCGGAATTTTTCAGATTTATCAATGACCTGGGTTACAGGGAATCAGGAAACAACTGGTTATGCGTTAACCGGATTGGTTGTTTCGGTGAGTGGCAGTTTGATCAATCTACCTTAAAATACCTTGGATACAAAAAAATAACCCTTAAAAAGTTTAAAGCAAATCCCGATATTTTTCCAAGGGAATTGCAATTGAAGGCATTAAAGAACCTGATAAAAGTAAATCTTATTTATTTGAATCATTATGAACATTTTATAGGCGATTCAATTAAAGATATTGTAATCACAAAAGCCGGGATGATAGCTGCATCGCATCTCGGTGGTGCAGGCTCTTTGCAGAAATTCCTTAATTCAAATGGAAGGATAAACAAAAAAGATGTTCTCGGGACATCAATATATGATTATCTGAAGAAATTCGGAGATTATGATCTGCAGTAATCAATGGTAAACTGAAAACATACAATTATGAAAACGATTTACAGGATTACTTCAAAAGAAACGGGCGATGTCCTGCTTAAGAAAAGAAAAATAGCCAAAGCATACCGCTGGTGGTTACGTGAAAACGGATTTGCTTACTCTTCTACTTTTTTTTTCCAATAGATCAGGTCAGCTGATATAGCTTTCAACTCTGTGACCTCAGGAACCCTTTAAAAGTTTTTCTGCTTTGCGCCAGTCGCCTTCAGGTGTCCCATGTTCACCACGGGCAATACGCTCGTAATAGATCTCCCTAGCTTTTTCACGAATTGCTTCCTCATTCGCAACATATTTACTGCGAGTAACTGGCTTTTTCTTTATTGTTTTACCGGTATCAGAAGTTTTTTTTGGTTTACTTGTAGGTTTTGCTTTTGTAGTTTTCATCATTTTGAATTTTATTGAATTAAAACTTATTAATCATTTTTTGTCATCATCACCTCTTTTTTCAACTATAATTGTGCAATTTGTTGCAAGAGCCGTTAATGTACCGACTGCTGCAAATATGGGAGCCAGAACGATCCCTATGGCACCAATTGTCAGGGGGAACTCCATTATGGTTTCGTCTTTATCGTTTTTAATAATTATTCTTCTGGCATTTCCTTCTTTAATTATCTCTTTTACCTTTGATAAAATATCATCGCCGGAGACTTTAAACGATTCGTGATTTGATTTTTCGTTCTGTGCCATTCTATCACAATTTATTCAATTACAAAATTAAACTTTAGTTTTGCTTAAAGCAATTTTATTTTGTTTCAACCTCTTTCAAATGTCATTTAAAATTAAAACAAACAAGGAAAAATTTTGTTTGAGGTCTATAATTATTTCTGCTATAATCTATTCAAAAATAAATGTTCCGAATTTATTATACTCATGAAAAGTTTTATATGTCTTTTGCCAGGCAAAAGGCACTTGGCCATTGTCATAATCAATACGATACATGTTTGCTCTCCATTTTGTTCCCGAGAAAGGTGGTACGTGGCTTAACGGGGCAAGTAATTTATATGGAATAAAAAACTCAGCTATCCACCCTGATACGGTACTCCCGCTTTCCTTTTTTCCTCCGGCTACACTTGTGGCATGTTGAGTTCTTCTGTCCCCATCGTAATGCCAGGGTAACCAGCCTAAAAAATTCCCCTTGTTATTAGGAACGATAATAGGTAATTCATAATTAAAGGGAGAAAGTTCGTACTCGAAATATACAGGGAATTCTTCATCTGTCCACAGAAAAACTTCAACAACATCTTCTTCCCATAAATTAAGATTATCTGCTTTCATTGTTGATGTCAGTCTTTTATCCATACAACTGAAAAGAAAGTATATTCCTGTTTCAGAATAGAGGACTTTAGCTTTAGTCTGGTATGACAAATTATTCTGATCCTCCCGGACCAGATTAATCCATACCGTATTTTTCCACTGATCGGAAAGTCCATCCCCGGTTATCTTAAAATCCTGACATTTTTTAATTGTAACTGAATCAGGGTTATAATTTGCTACATGCAATCCGTAGTTCACATTTTTTACTCCCAAAAGCAAGTAAAAAAAAATGGAACAGGCTAAAATATTTCTTCCCATTTTATAGAGGTTAAATTACTCTCAAATGTAGCGTATTGATTGATGATTTACCTGTTCATCAATCTTCTAATGTAGTAATATCTCCATCGGGCAATCCTAGTGCACGGGATTTAAGAAGCCGTCGCATTATTTTTCCCGACCTGGTCTTGGGCAGTTTATCAACAAATGTAATTGATTCAGGTTTTGCAATAGGACCAATTTCGTGGCCAAGGTGGTTCCGAAGTTCCTCCTTCAATGAATCTGAAGGATCGAAGCCTGTACGTAATATAACATAGGTGTGTATGGAATTGCCTTTCACTTCATGTGGCAGTCCGATAGCTGCAGCCTCGGCAACAGCAGGATGACTGACCAGGGCAGATTCGAGCTCGGCTGAACCCAATCTGTAACCGGATACTTTTATTACGTCGTCTATACGTCCGATGATCCAGAAATAGCCATCCTTGTCTCGCCTGGCAGAATCGCCCGTCATATACTTGTCAGGATATGTGCTCCAATACTGACTGACGTACCGGTCAGGATCTCCATAAATGGTTCGAATCATTGCCGGCCAGGGTTTGTTAAGTACCAGGAAACCTTCTTCCCCGTCGGGTACTTTGTTCCCATTAGCATCTACTATTTCAGCTTCAACACCAAAGTAAGGACGGGTGGCAGAACCTGGTTTCAAATCCATTACCGGAGTAGGTGTAATAATAAACATTCCCGTTTCAGTCTGCCACCATGTATCCATAATAGGGCAATTCCCTTTGCCTATTACCCGATGATACCATTTCCATGCCTCCGGATTGATAGGTTCGCCTACCGATCCCAGAAGGCGCAGACAGCTAAGGTCATGCCTGTTGGGCCATGCTTCACCGAAACGCATCAGTCCACGAACAGCAGTGGGTGCCGTGTAAAGAATTGTAATATCGTATTTTTCAATCATCAGCCACCATCGATTTGGGTAAGGAAATGTAGGTGCTCCTTCGTACATGAAAGAGGTTGCGCCATTCAATAAGGGGCCGTAAACCAGGTATGAATGACCCGTTACCCATCCCGGATCAGCTGTGCACCACCATCTGTCTTCATCCTTCAGATCAAATACATCCTTGAGTGTAGAATGAATTCCAACCATATAACCACCATGGGTGTGAAGTACTGCTTTAGGTTTTCCGGTAGTGCCGGATGTATAAAGAATATATAACGGATCTTCTGCATCCATTACCTCAGTCTCGCATTTAGGACTGGCAATCGGAAGAGCCATCAGGTCGTGATACCATAAATCACGTTCCGGTTCCATCATCACTTCCTGTCCTGTACGCTTTATGACGATAACATGTTCGACACTCGGAGATCTCTGGAGAGCCTCATCCATCATATCTTTGAGTTTGACAATTTTACCGTTCATCCATCCTCCGTCTGCTGTAATAGCTATCTTGGAATGTGAGTCAAGAATGCGTCCATGCAGAGATTCAACCGAGAATCCGCCATAGACAACCGAATGGATAGCGCCGATTTTAGCACAGGCCAGCATAGCGATAACAATCTCAGGTATACGTGGGAGATAGATCGTTACCCGGTCACCTTTCGTTATCCCCATTGCCTTGATGACACTTGCAAATTTACATACTTCACGATTCAGAGCATGGTACGAAAAGGAGCGCTGGTCTCCCGGTTCCCCTTCCCAAATAAGAGCCAGTTTGTTCCTCCGCCAGGTTTTGACATGGCGATCGAGACAATTGTGGACGATATTAACTTTGCCTCCTACAAACCATTTGTAAAAAGGTTTGTTACTCTCATCGAGAATTTTGGTCCAGGGTTGATACCATTCAAGTTCAAGGGCACGCTCAGCCCAGAAACCAGTCAGATCCTGTTCAGCCTGTATGGTTTTTGACTCCCATACCGACACGTTGTCTTTAGCTAAAAAGTCAGATGAAGGATGATAAACTTCCCCGTTGGGGAGCGGTTCGAAACGTGTATTGTCCGACATAATTTTTATAATGTTTTAAACATTAAAACTAAAATCGATAAAATTTGATATTGTGCAACAATATAATAAACAAAAAAATAAGACATTTGTTTAGGCCCGTTTAGATTAATCTTTTATCTTCATATTTTCAATTTTAATTTCTCTTTATTGTATTCTTCATAAACTAAAATTTTAATAATATGAAATCTCAAACTTCAAGAAGAAAATTTATCCGGAACCTGGGAGGCACTGCAGTACTGTTGTCTGCAGGCTCTTTGTCGGGTTTTGCATCTCGCAGGGAGATGGAAGAACATATTATAGCATATGATAGGAGCTTCACTTCGAATGATAAAATAAGGATCGCCGGAATCGGAATGGGAATTATGGGGAATGTTGATATTGATACCGCCCTGAAAATCCCTGGTGTAGAGTTAGTCGCTGCCTGCGACCTCTATTCAGGCAGGCTGGAGAGAGTTAAGGAGAAATACGGGAAGGATATTTTTACTACCAGAGATTACCGGGAAATTCTGAACCGTAAAGACATTGATGCAGTAGTAATCTCTACCAGCGATAACTGGCATGCAAGGATATCTGTTGATGCCATGAATGCTGGGAAATCTGTCTATTGTGAAAAGCCCATGGTGCATAAGCTGAGTGAGGGACTTGAAGTTATAGCAACCCGCGATAAAACCAAAAAAACAATGCAGGTGGGCAGTCAGCGGGTCAGCAGTATAATTTATCGCAAAGCTAAAGAGCTCTATAAAACAGGCATTATCGGGCAGCTGAATTGTATAGAAGCTTCATTTGACAGACAGGATGCTCTGGGGGCCTGGGAATACACAATGCCTACCGATGGATCACCCCAGACAGTTGACTGGGACAGGTATATTGCAGGTACACCAAAGATACCCTATGATGCCAAAAAATTCTTCTGGTGGAGAAATTATCGTGATTTCGGAACCGGGGTTGCCGGAGACCTGTTTGTCCACTTGTTGTCAGGTATTCACGTGATGACCGATTCCAAAGGTCCTGAAAAAATATTTGCTTCCGGTCAGCTTACTTATTGGAAAGATGAGCGCGATGTTCCGGATGTTATGGTCGCTATAATGCACTATCCCGAAACTAAAGAACATCCATCCTTCCAGGTAATGTTAAGGGTGAATTTTGTAAGTGGTAACGGAGAAAAGGGAATGACCAGGTTCATCGGCAGTGAAGGCGTTATTGAAATGACTGATAACGGATTTATCATCAGTAACAGCATTATGTCGAAGGCTCCGGGAATAGGGGGATGGGATGCCTTCGATACTTATCCGAAGGCTATGCAGGAAGAACTATTAAAAAGGTACAACCAGAAATATTCAAAAGAAGCGCAGCAAAGACCCGTAAAGCCCGACACAAAATATTCCGCTCCTGAAGGATATGATGAACATGTTGAGCATTTTGCAAATTTCTTCGAGGGAGTAAGAACAGGCAAACCCGTTGTTGAGGACCCGGTATTCGGATTCAGGGCATGCGCACCCTGCCTGGCATGCAATGACAGCAACTTCCAGAAAAAAATAATTAACTGGGATCCGGTGAATATGAAACTGATCTGATAAAACAAGGGACACGCCATGTCGTGTCCCTTGTTTTTTGATTCTGGTTTTATTTATTATAAGGAGCAATAACCTTTTGTACCAGGGCTATTGAAGCTTTAACTCCTTGATCTTCATTTAATTTAGTCCCTTCATATTCAACATCAATATAACCCTTAAAGCCTGAGTCAGCGATTATCTTCATCATTTTCGGGTAATCGATTTGCGTTTCATTTCCATCCTGATCAAAATCGTGGGTTTTCCCGCTAACTCCCTTTGCAAAAGGCATCATTTCCTTTACTCCAATATAACGGTCATATTCGTAAAAATTTCCGAAATCAGGCAAGACCCCAATATTGGGTTTGTTGACAGCTTTCATTATTTCCACCAGCCATCTTCCGATTGAAGAATTACCACCATGATTTTCCACTATAATGTTAATACCGAATCCTGCTGCATATTCAGCCAATTTTCCTAAACCATCAATAGCTGCAGCCTGCATCTGCCCCATAGTTCCCCTGCCGGCAGCATTGACCCTTATTGAGTGGCATCCCAGGAATTTGGCAGCTTTTACCCATTTATAGTGGTTTTCAACAGCTTTCTGCCTTACAGCAGCAGAAGTATCTGCGAGGTTTCCTTCACCATCAACCATTATCAGCAAACTTTTTACACCATATTTAGTACATGAGTCTTTTAAACTGGTGAGGTATTGAGTATCTTCTCCCTTACCCTTAAAAAATATTGAAACATACTCGACTGCATCAAGATTGTATTTTGTTTTTGCAATTCTTGGAAAATCGAGATTAGTCATTTCTCCCTTGCCTAATGCAACATGAAACGACCACTCAGCGAGTGAAACTTTAAATTTTTGCTCCTGGCCAAATGAATTGACACTGGAAAGTCCTGCAATAATGATTGCGATTAAAGATAGTTTGATTTTCATATGTAACAGTTTATTAAATTAATTTATGGATTTTCATAATCATAATTCAATACAAATATATGAAACAAAAGAAATATTCCATACGGGTTATATTCCGGGCGGATGCTTTTTTTATTTGTGTTATATAAATGTCTTTCCTAACTTTAGCACAATGAATAGCTATTATGGCAAGTCTCATTCCGGGTTACGAATACGACATCTGCCTGCGCAAAGCTCCGGCAGACACGTCTTCATCAGCTACCAACAGAAAGACAACAAATGCAACATGTGGATGAATGAGGATTTCTGAAAATCAATTTGCATCAAATAACAGGAAATTCATTTCCATAAAATAACATTGTAGAAAAGACATATGAAAAATAATCTGACAAGACGCAAATTCATCCAGAGAGGGGCGATGGCAACCGGAGGGCTACTTGCATCGGGAACTATTCGGCTCGAAACAAAACCTTTTAGTTCCCGGTCAAAAACTGTCATCCCAAGCGATAAGCTGCGGTTTGGAATAATAGGTATAGGTATGCAGGGCTCCGGATTACTTACAGGTGCCATCACTCTGCCCGGAGTTGAGTGTGTCGCAGCTGCTGACCTTTACGACGGGAGGCACACCCTGGCAAAAGAAATTACCGGGAATCTAAATCTGTATACAACCCGTAAATACCAGGAGTTACTCGACCGAAAGGATATAGATTGCATTATCGCTGCAGTCCCCGATCACTGGCACAAACGTATTGTCGTTGATGCCTGCAATGCCGGGAAAGATGTTTATATAGAGAAGCCCTTGTCTCATTCAGTGGCTGAGGGATTTGAAATGATGGAAACTGCAGCCAGGAACAACCGCATAGTGCAGGTAGGCGCGCAGAGAGTAAGCTCCATGCTCTGTGAAAAGGCAAGGGAGCTATATAGCAATGGATCCATCGGTGAGATAGAACAAGTTGAATTAACGCTGGGCCGTAATGATCCAACAGGGGCATGGCAGTACCCTTCGCCAACCGATTTGTCTCCTGCTACTCTTGACTGGGACACATGGCTGAATGATGCACCAAAGATCCCGTTCAATAAAGAACATTTCGCCCGCTGGCGCTGCTGGAAGGAGTATGGTACTGGCGTGGGAGGTGATCTCATGGTTCATCTGATCAGTGGCATGATGGTCACACTTGGATGGAATGAGGTTCCAAGGTCAGCTACTGCTCTAGGAGGCATCTTCCGCTGGAAAGATGGAAGAAATATGCCTGATCTGCATGTAGTTTTATTTGATTATCATGGGATCCCTGTTTATTGCAGATTAGGTCTGGGAACAGAGACTCCGGCACTGGCACGGTATATGGGTCCCAAGGGTATTCTCGATGCAAATGCGTTTAATCTCCGCTTTGCACCACAACCCGGTATTGATCTTGTCCCAAGTTACTATGCCAGTGGATTTCCACATAAGATGCGTGCTGAATATGAGAGCAATTGGTACAGTGACCATGCTCCAAAACTTGGAAGGGAACCGCTGTTTGATGAGGTGAACTATCGTGGTCACGACTGGAACGATATGGTTCCTCATATGTGGAACTTCTTCGAGTCAGTAAAATCGCGTCAGCCCGTTGTAGAAGATGCTGTTTTCGGCAATCAAGCAGCAATTGCCTGCCATATGGCAAATGAAGCCTTTTTCCGTCAGGAAACTGTATACTGGGACAAAAATTCAAATTCAATTAAGTGAGGCAGAGAAATGTCATGGCATATCCTGCTGTACTTAGGATCAAAAAAATTTGTTTTCTGTTTTACGGTGATATAATTTTACTTGTGACAAAGTGTATTTGAAAATCCGATTAAATAATAATAACAACAATCTCATTTCCAATAAAAAAAGGAGGAAAGACTTATGAAAAACAATCTTACCAGACGTAAATTCATCCAGACCGGAGCAATGGCAACGGGAGGACTGCTGGCATCAAAGGCTATTCAGCTCGAAGCAAAGCCATACGGTACTCAGACAAAAACCATCGCTCCGAGCGATAAGCTCAGAATAGGAATTATAGGTATTGGTATGCAGGGATCCGGGTTACTTCCAGGAGCCATTTCTCTGCCCGGAGTTGAATGTGTTGCAGCTGCTGATCTTTATGATGGCAGGCACACCCTTGCAAAAGAAATAACCGGGAATCCCAACCTGTATACAACCCGCAAATACCAGGAATTGCTTGACCGCAAGGATATAGATTGTATAATTGCTGCAGTACCTGATCACTGGCACAGACGTGTTGTTGTTGATGCCTGCAGCGCCGGAAAGGATATCTATTGTGAGAAACCAATGTCGCATACCGTTTCTGATGGATTTGATATGGTTGCAGCTGCAGCAAAGAACAACCGCATTGTGCAGATTGGCTCCCAGAGGGTAAGCTCAATGCTATGTGAAAAAGCAAGGGAACTGTATAGCAATGGATCGATAGGCGAGATAGAACAAGTAGAACTGACCCTTGGCCGAAATGATCCCACGGGCGCATGGCAGTATCCTCCACCAACTGATTTGTCTCCGGCTACTCTCGACTGGGATACCTGGCTGAATGATGCACCAAAGATCCCGTTCAACAAAGAACATTTCGCCCGCTGGCGCTGCTGGAAAGAGTATGGTACAGGAGTAGGCGGCGATCTCATGGTTCATTTAGTCAGTGGCATGCTGGTTACACTTGGATGGAATGAAGTTCCAAGATCAGCTACCGCTCTTGGAGGGATTGTGCGCTGGAAAGACGGCAGGAATATGCCTGATCTGCATGTTGTATTATTTGATTATCATGGGGTTCCCGTTTATTGCAGGTTAGGTCTTGGAACAGAGACTCCTGAGCTTGCCCGGTTTATGGGTCCAAAGGGCATACTCGATACAGGAGAGTTCAATCTCAGGTTTGCACCGCAACCGGGTATTGATTTGGCACCCAGCTATTATGCAACTGGATTTCCGCACCAGATGCGGGCCGAATATGAGAGCAAATGGTACAGCGACCATGCTCCAAAACTTGGAAGGGAACCACTTTATGATGAGGTGAATTATCGTGGTCACGACTGGGATGATATGGTTCCTCATATGTGGAACTTCTTCCAATCGGTAAAATCACGCAAACCTGTTGTCGAAGATGCTGTTTTCGGCAATCATGCAGCTATTGCCTGTCATATGGCAAATGAAGCCTATTTCAGTCATAAAACAGTATTCTGGGACGAAAATACACATTCAATTAAGAGCTAGGTTGCTGACAGGTTTAGAAGGCGAAATAGGGATATGCGATGGCATGTCCCTTAGTCATAATATTCAAATATTTACTTAAAAAAAGTCATGTCAAAAAACATGAAGAGAATTCATAATTTGGATGATATTGTATTCGCGGGCAGGAACAAGGAGTACGGGGCTTTTGTATTGCGTAAAAAATATAGCCGTAATGTTATCATATCACTTCTGATTGGAATCATAATTATGACTACCGCTATTATTACTCCATACTTTAATGCTAAAGCTTTAGGAAACCGTCAGAAACATGTTGAAAGGCAGGTAGAGATCAAAATGGAAAACCTCGATCAGCCAAATGAAATAGTAGCTCCACCACCACCACCACCTCCAGATGTTATTCAACATGTTAAATATGTACCTCCGGTTGTTGTAGACTCAGTTAAGACTGACGAGACAGTACAACTTATGACCGCTGATGAAGCACAGACTAATGTTAAGAACGAGGAAGCGATTGAAATAGTATATGAAGTCAAGGAAGAGGTGCTGGAAAATGAAACTGAACATGAACCATTTCTTTCGGTTCAGGAGATGCCAGAGCCACCCGGAGGTATTGAAGCCCTTTATAAGTATATTGCTGAGAATACGCAATATCCGCCGATCGCTAAAGAAAACAATATTGAGGGGAAAGTATATATCAGGTTCTGTGTAACTTCCAAGGGTGCAGTTGAACAGGTCAGTATCTTAAAAGGTGTTAATACTGAACTTGATGCTGAAGCAGTAAGGGTTGTAAAAACGTTTCCAACATTTAAGCCAGGCAAACAGGATGGGAAGCCGGTGCCTGTATGGTTCAGTGTTATTATTATTTTCGTGCTTCAGTAAAATTAGAAGAAGGAAGATAGAGAAAAAGCAAATTAAAATTGAAAATTAATTGAATAATAGATGGTATTATTTAGTAAACAATTTTATGGTTTCGTCCTGAAGCAATACCCACATTGCATAAACCCCCTTTATTGTTCCGAATGGGATATTCACACAACCGAGCGCTGAAACAACGATCACCAGGTATCTGGCCCAGGGTTTATAGACAAGAAGGCCCATACCTGCAACCAGTCCGATAGTGGATATAAAACCGATGAGAACAGGAAGGCTTATTGATAAAAACCTGAGAACCGTTTGTCCCACCTCATCATTATCAACAAATCCTCTGGCAAAAGTAAGAGCAACGAAAATGGCAACAGCTCCCATCAAACCCAGGACAGAAAAGCCTATCTGAATAGATCCTACCACGGTTACATGTTTTTTCATTTTTGAATTTTCCATGACAGTTAAGATTTTATACGATTAATTAATGTTTTCATTCCAGTTCTAATGACTTGCTTTTTCGTAAGTTGCTGCATATACTTTAGTTAATTATCAATATTAAACTATAATGTGGAACAAAACAGCCTTATAAGCAAGGGCAAATCTATAACTTAAGAAATATCAAAGAAATGTGGGATATGCCTTTATAATTGAATTCAATTGAGCAATATATTTTGATTTTTCGATGAAAACGGTCTCATATTATTGAAGATTTATATATACATTTGACACAACCTTGGCATACTTGAAACCTAAATAATGAATTTATGAAAAAAGCTTTACTTTTCCTTACCCTGGTTCTCTATGTAAATATCATATCGGCACAAAATGTGCTTAAGGGTAAAGTTACAGATGCACAAAATCTTGCTCTGAATGGAGTGAGTGTAATTGAAAAAGGAACCAACAATGGTGTATTTACTGATAATGACGGTAATTTTACCATTAGCTATAAGGATGAAAACTCGGTTATAGTTTTTGGTTTTGTGGGATTAGTCAGCCAGGAAATTACTGTGGGTAAACAGACGGATATGACTATCACGCTGATTAGCAATAATTTATTGGCGATGGTAGAGGTTGTTGGTTCACGCCGTCCTGACCGGACTGCCGTTGAAAGTGTTGTCCCGGTTGATATTATTGAAGTCTCACGGTTATTGACCACACTCGGTCAGCCGGATGTTAATCAGATGCTTCAATATGTTGCGCCATCTTTTAATTCGAACAAACAATCTGGAGCTGATGGCGCCGATCATATAGATCCTGCGACATTACGGGGTCTTGGCCCCGATCAGACCCTTGTACTCATTAACGGGAAACGCAGGCACCAGTCATCGCTGATTAATATTTTTGGTTCTCGTGGGAGGGGTAATACCGGAACTGACTTAAATGCAATTCCTATTTCATCTATTGATCATATAGAGATTTTGCGTGATGGAGCCGCCGCCCAGTATGGTTCGGACGCTATCGCAGGGGTTATTAATGTTGTTCTGAAATCGAACACTAATGAATTTACAGGTAATTATACAACAGGGATCAGAAATTCTTCACCACCAAGTAAATATAATGTTCTTAAGGAAGATAAAAAATATGACGGTAAGCTTTCGCAATTAAATGGAAATTACGGGACAAAAATCGGAGAAAAAGGTTTTATTAATGTCACACTTGATTATGCCAAACTTGATCATACTTTCAGACGTGCCGACCCCACGAAATATGAAAATGGAGTATACCGGAATAAATTCGGCGATGCTGCTTCCGAAAATTTCGCAACTTATTTCAACTCTTCATTCAGACCAGGGAAAAATACTGAGCTATACATGTTCGGAGGATATAATTACAGATTTACAGACGCTTTTGCCTTCAGCCGCGATGCAAACGAGGAAAGAAATGTACTGGAAATATACCCTAATGGTTTTGACCCTCAGATTCAATCAGTTATAACTGATAAATCACTTTCTGTCGGTATGAAAACATTAATAAGCGGGTGGAAAGTAGATATAAACAATACTTTCGGCGCCAATAATTTCCGTTATACAGTAGACAATACACTTAATTCTTCACTCCTGGAAAAATCCCCCACACGGTTTGATGCCGGCGGTTTTTCATTAGCTCAGAATACAACTGTATTGGATATTTCCAGGTTTTTTCCTGAAGTAGCAAAAGGATTGAATATTGCATTCGGGGCGGAACATCGCATTGAGACTTACCAGATTGTAGCCGGGGAAGAGGCATCATATAAAACCTATGGGCAGCAGATATTTAGTATAACAGATGGCGATACTTTATTCAGACCCGGTGGTTCACAAGGGTTCCCGGGTTTTCAGCCTGGGAACGAATTGAAAGAATC
>Ga0315273_10000574_pt1 | contig 39349 bp, 21 predicted proteins | sample YL17G02_0_MG_FD_205753 | JGI IMG/M metagenome (GOLD analysis project Ga0315273, IMG submission 205753) | Sediment microbial communities from Yellowstone Lake, YNP, Wyoming, USA - YL17G02_0 | ecosystem: Environmental > Aquatic > Freshwater > Lake > Sediment | place: USA: Wyoming | collected...
GCGGCGGCGGCTCCCGCCCCGCCGCGATCGCGGCTTCCGCGTCGGCCACGCCCCACCGATCCTCGTGCGTCGGCGCCCCGGCCAGCGGCGGCGGCGGGTCGGCGCCGCCCGCGGGCGCGGGCGGGTAATGCGCGTTCCCCCGCGGCAGCTGGCATCGCAGCGCGGCGACCGCGCCCGGCTCGGCCAGGCGTCCGCCCGCGGGCGAGACAAACACGAAGAGCGTCCGGTGAAAGGCGGCGTCGGGGGTGTCGAGGGGGGCGTATATCTGCAGCAGAAAATCCAACGGCGCCCCCGTGACGCCGCACGTGAGCCAGGCGGGCGGCGGCAGGTCTACGGGGTCGAGCCAGGCCGGGCGGCCGCCGAGTTTGGAGGGGAAGCGGTGGCGGAGGAGGGACGGCGGCGGCGCGGTGTCGACAAAGCCCAGGGCCCAGGGGGCGGCCCCGTCGCTGCTGCCGCTGCCGCCAGAGGAGGAAGAGGACATGGATGGGGCAGGCGACGGCGCGCGGACCATCGTGGGGAGGGGGAGGGGCGCCGGCGGCGGCGGCCGTGCGCGGCGGCCGCGGTTGGGGGCTGCCGAGGCCTAGTCGCGCGCTCTGGCTCGACCGGGCGGCGTGCGCGACGGCGCAGCGCTCGCGGCGGCGGCCGGGCTGGCGCACGAGTGGCGGGCTGCATCGGCGCGGCCGGGATCGCCCGCCACACCCGCCTCCACCCCAGCCCGCCCCGCCCGCGCCGCGACCGTCTGCCCCGCCCCGCCCGACGATGACCGCGTGAACGACTGCGAGCCTCCGCCGCTGAAGCCCGCCGTCCACGCCCGCAGGACGCTCTCCGCGCGCCGCCCTGCCGCCGCAAGGCGCCATGGACCGGGTGAGCGTGTGGAGGGTGGTGGAGAGGCGCGCAGCCTCCCCCTCGCGCCCCCGCGAGCGCCTCCCTCCCGCTCGCGCCCCTGCGAGCGCCTCCCTCCCCGCGCTCCACGATCGGCGCCCGTCGCGCCCGCTCCGTCCCCCGCCAGCATCGCCAAACGGCGTGCTGGATCGCCGGCGAGCCGTGGCGGCGGCAGCCGGCGGCGCGGAGCGTCGGGCGGCCATGCCGGCCCGCGCCCCGCCGGCGCGCGCTCGGCGGGCCGCGCCCGCGCCTCCTCCACCGCCCGCGCCCCACCGCGGGGCGCCCTGCATCGAGAGAATGGCGTGAGCGGCCGGCCGCGGCGGCCGGAGGGGCAACCGCCGCCCCCGGGCGCCAGGCAGCGCGGCGCGCCGGCGCGCGCCGACCACCCCCCCTCTCTCCCTCCCCTCTCTGCAGTACGAAAAAGTGGAGAAAATCGGGGAGGGCACGTACGGCGTCGTCTACAAGGCGCGCGACCGCACGACGGGCGCGGTCGTCGCGCTCAAGAAGATCCGGCTCGAGCAGGAGGAGGAGGGCGTCCCTTCGACCGCAATCCGCGAGATCTCGCTGCTCAAGGAGTTGCGCCACGCCAACGTCGTCCGCCTCACCGACGTCGTGCACGCGGACGCCAAGCTGTACCTGGTGTTTGAGTTCCTCGACGTGCGCGCGGGGGGGGGGGGGGGGGGGGGGGGGGGGCGGGCCCGGGCGGGGGGCGCCCGCCCCCCCCCCCCCCCCCCCCCCCCCCCCCCCCCCCGCGCCCGGCCCCCGCCCCCCCCCGCCGGCGGCGGGGGCCGCCCCCCCCGCCGGGGCCGCGGGGGGGCGGGCCGCCCCGGCAGAGGGACGGCGCGCGGCGGCGGGCGCGCGCCGCCCCGCCCCGCCCACGCCCCGCCACCACCCCTCTCCCCCCGCGCAGGTCGACCTCAAGAAGCACATGGACGCGCACCCCGGCCTCTGCCGCGACGGGCGCGCCATCAAACTGTTTCTGTACCAAATGCTCGCCGGCATCGCCTACTGCCACGCGCACCGCGTGCTGCACCGCGACCTGAAACCCCAAAACCTGCTCATCGACGCGGAGCGCGGCGCCCTGAAACTGGCCGACTTCGGCCTGGCGCGCGCGTTTGGGCTGCCCGTCCGCGCGTACACGCATGAGGTCGTCACGCTGTGGTACCGTGCGCCCGAGATCCTGCTGGGCGCCAAGCACTATTCGACGCCCGTCGACGTGTGGTCGATCGGGTGCATCTTCGCGGAGATGGTCAACGGGCGGCCCCTGTTCCCGGGGGATTCCGAGGTGGGGGACGGGACTGGGGGGGGTCGGGGCTCGTGCCGGCTGCCGCTGCGCCGCCTCCGGGCCCGCGCTCGTGCGCCGGGGATGCCGTGCAGGGGGCGCCGCCGCGGCCCCAACCCCCCCCACGAACCCCTCGGCCCGACCCCCTCGCCGCCCGCGCCTCGCCGCCAGATCGACGAGCTCTTCAAAATCTTCCGCCTGCTCGGCACCCCCGACGACGCCGCCTGGCCCGGCGTCGCGTCCCTGCCCGACTACCGGGACACGTTCCCGGCGTGGCCCGCGCGGCCGCTCGCCGACGCGGTCCCGACGCTCGACGCGGCGGGCGTCGACCTGCTGCGCTCGATGCTGCGCTACTCGCCCTCGGCCCGCGTCACCGCGAAAGCCGCGCTGGGGCACCCCTGGTTTGCGGACGTCGCGGCGGCGGCGCGCGCGGCGCGGGGGGCGGGCGCGGCGCCGCCGGTGTGAGCGGCGCTGGCCACGGTTTTTCTCGCTCCGCTCCTTCCCGCCCCGCGCTTCCCCGCCCCTCCCGCGGCACCGTGGCGCGCCTGCGTCCCTGCGGCGAGTGTAGACTGATTCATTTCGGGCGTGCGCGCGAGGGGAGGAGTGCGGGGCGTCGACGCGCGCCGCGCCGTCTCTCGTGCACACCTCGCGACCGCCGCCAAGCCGTCGCGTCACTCCCTCTCTCTCCCCTCCGACCGCGCCCGCGTCGGAGGGCGCGCCCCGGGCGGCCGGCACCGCGCTCCCGCACCGCCGTGCGGCCCGATGTCGGGCCCGGCGGTCGCGGCCGCCGTGGTCGGCCTGCAGTCGGATGCGGGTGGGTTGGTGGGGGGGTGGGGAGAGGGAGGAGGGGGCGCGATGGGCGGAGCGCGGGCCGAGCGTCGGCGACGCCGATGGCGGCGCCCGCGCGCGGGCGCCGGGCGGGCGGCGGCGCCCACGGCCGCCCCGCGCGGGTCGATACCATCCTTTATGGCTCGCTGGCGGGGGTGGGGGGCGAAGCCGGGCGGCAGCTGCCTCCCCGCGCGCCGCCGACCGCGGCCCGACCACCCCTCCACCTTCGACCCCAGCCCCCGCCGCCAAGCTCGCCCACGTGCAAGCCCTGCGCGACGCGGTCGACGCCGGCCGCACCGCCGACTGGCACGCCGGCTTCGTGCCGGTCGCGGTCCCCGCGCTCGTCGCGCTCCTCGCGGCGACGCCGCCCTCGCTCGTGCCCGACTCGCCCGAGCACGCCCTGCGCGCGGCGGTGCTGGATTTGCTGGCGCGGTGAGAGGGAGGGGGGGGGGGGGAGGGGGTAGGGAGGGTTGGTGGGGAGCAAGCGCGCGCGGCAGGCGCGCGCGGCCGCCGCCGACGCCCCCCCCCCCCTCTCCTATCAGCATCCCCGCCACCGAGGCCATGCGCCCCCACGCCTCCTCCGTCGTCGCCGCCTGCGTCGCCGCGCTGGCCACCGACGCGGAGGACAACGGCGCGGTCGCCGCGCGCGCGGCGCTCGACGCGCACAAAGCGTTCCGCCCCGCGCTCGAGGCCCACGTCCCTCCCTTTCTCGAGTTTGTGTCGGCGCTGTACGCTTCCTTGCCCGACCTGGTGGCGGAGCAGGTGGACGCGTGCCTTGGCGGGAGCGCGGGCGCGACGCCTCCCCCCCCGCCGACCCTCCTCATCCCGGCCTCGCGCTCGCTGCGCGTCCTGTCCGAGGCGCCCCTGCAGGTCATGTTCCTGCTCAACCTGTACCCCCGCACGGTGGAACCGGCGGTCGTCGCGCTCGCGCCTCTCATGGCCGCCGCGGTCGCGCTCGCCGGCCCCGGGTCGCGCGCCGCCGTCGCGGCCGCCGCCGGCGCCGCGCCCGCGGCCTACGCCGACCTCAAGGGGGCGCAAGTGAAGACGCTGTCGTTCTTGACCTACCTGCTGCGCCAACTGCCCGCGGCGGTCGCGCCGCACGCCGGCGGCCTCGCCGACGCGCTCGTCGGCGCCCTCGCCACCTGCCCCGACGCCGTGGCGCCCCGCAAGGAGCTCCTCGTCGCGCTCCGGCACGCGCTGACGACCCCGCTGCGCGCCGCGTTCGCGCGGCACGCCCCCGCCCTGCTCGACGAGGCCGCCTTGCTCGGCCCCGGCCCCCGCGCCGCGGCCGAGCTGCGCCCGCTCGCGCACTCGGCCCTGGCCGAGCTCGTGCACCACGCGCGCGCGTCGCTGGCGGCGGAGCACTTGGAGGCGGCGGCCGCCGTGTTTGGCGCCAACCTGGCCGACGCCGGCCTCCCCGCCGCCGTCCAGTGCACGTCCGCGAGGCTCCTGTTGAACCTCGTCGAAGTCGTGCACGCGCGCCGGGGCGACGCCGCGGCGGCGGAGCGGCACCGCGCGCTGCTCGCGCGCGCGCTCGACGCGTTTGTCGACCGCCTCGCGTCCCTTCGCCGGTCCCTGCCCGCCGAGCTAGCGGACGGTGGCCAGGGTGCGGGCGCGGGCGCGCTGGCCGCCGCCGGCGCTTCACCCGCTTCCGCGTCCGACGCCGCCGACGCGCGCGCGCGCAGCGCGGCCAACGCGCGCATGCTCCTCGCCACCCTCTGCCTCGGCATGAAGACCCTGCTCTACTCGCTGACCAACTACGGCAACCGGGTGCCGAGGCGGCCGGTGGTTGTGGTGGCGGCGCCCGCGGCGCCCGCGGCGGGCGACGCGGGCGTCGCGCCCGACGCGGCCGTGCCGCCGCCCGACTCCGCCCCCCCGCCCCCGCCCCCCACCGCCGGCCTGCGCGACGGCGAGCTCGTGGCCGCCGCGCGCGCGGTCGAGTGCGCGGTGCCGTGCCTCGCGCTCTGCGCGGCGCCCGACGCCGGAGCGGGGGCGGCGGCCGACGGCGCCGCCCAACCCGCGCCCTCCTCCTCCTCCTCCAACCGGGCCACCGACGTCTACGATTCCTTTGCCGATATGTTCACCGTGCTCACCGCGGCGGGCGCGGCGCCGATCGTGGAAATTTTTGGCGCCGCGCTCCCGGGCCTGTACTCGGCCTCGGCGTCCGACCCTCGCCTGCTCCGCGTCGTGACCGCGCTCGCGGGCCACCCCGCGGTCGCGCGCCAGTTTTGCGGGGTCACGCTGCGCTACTTGACGGACGAGCGGCTGCCAGACCTGGCCGACCCGGCGTCCGACGCCGGCCGCCTCGCCGCGTCGTGGTACGCGGCCGTCCTCTCCTCCCTGCCCAAAGCCGCCGGCGCCGAGATGTCGCTGCTCCCTGTGCTCGCCCCCCTGGTCAACGGCGCCCTCGCCCTCCTCGCCGGCGCGCGCGACAAGGCCGGCGGCCTCGACCTCCTCCTCGCCCTCTTCCGCGCCCTCGCCGCCTGCAAATCGGATGCCGTGCACGCCCTCTTTGGCGGGGGCGGCCCCGGCGCGCCGCCCCTGCTGCCGCCCGCGCTCGCCACCCTGCGCGCGCTGCTCGACGGGCCGGCCGACGCCGCGACGCGCGCGGCCGCGCTCGAGTGCGCGCTGTCCCTGCCCGCCCGCCTCTCCGACATGCTGGCCGTGTTGCCGCGGCTCATGGCGCCGTTGGCGGATGCCCTCGCCGGCCCCCCGGCCCTTGCCTCGCTCGGGTTGCGCACGCTCGAGTATTGGGTCGACTCGCTCAACCCCGAGTTTCTCGAACCCGCCCTCGCCCCCGTCGGCCCCGCGCTCCACGCCGCGCTCTGGGCCCACCTGCGGCCGCACCCGTACCCGCTGGGGCCGAAAGCGCTGGCCCTGCTGGGCAAGCTGGGCGGGCGCGGGCGGCGCTACCTGCGCGCCCCCCCGCGCCTCGCGTGCCGCCCAAACCCGGAGCACGGCCTGCGCCTCATCCTGACCTTCGCCCCCGCCACCTCGTTCCTGGTGCCGCTGGATCGGTGCCTGGCGCTGGCGCGGGCGCACCTGGCGCCCGCGCCGGCGGGCGCGGCCGAGGCCGCGGCCGCGGCCGCATCCACCGCCGTCGCCATCGGCTCCGCGTCCCCGGACGCCGCGTCCGACGCCGCCCTGCACCGCAAGCGGGCGGCGCATGCATTCCTGGCGTCGTGCGCGGCGGCGGTCGTGTCGTTGCGCGCGCCGGGCGACGCGGCGGGCGACGCGGCCGCGACCGAAAAACTCGCCGCCGCCCTCTTTGGCCCCGGCGGCCCCCCCGCCCCCGCCCCCGCCCCCCCCGCCGACGCCGCGTCCGGCGTCAAGACGCGGACCCAGTTCGTGGCCGAGCGCGCGGTGGCGGTATCGCTGCTCGCGTCCCTGGTCGGCGCGGGGCGCGACCCCGACGTGCCCGGCGCGGCAGAGTTTGCGGCCGGCCTCGCCCGCCACTTTGCCCTGCTGTGCGCTGCGCGCGAGGGCGCGGCGGTGCGGGGTGAAGGGGATCCGGAGGAGGAGGCGGTGGTGGCGGCGCCGGCGGCGGCCGACGCGGCGGCGGGCGGCGACGCCGACGCCGACGCACCGCCCCCGCCGAACACCACACCAACCCCTCCCTCCACCCGCCCCCTGCGCACGCTCGACCCCGAAATTTTCCTGGACGCGGTCGTGGCCGCCCTGAGCGCCGACGGGGGCGCGGGGCGCGGCGCGGCGCTCGACGCGGCGCGCGTCTTCATCCGCACCCTGGCGTCCGTCGCCGACGCCCAGGCCGCGGTAACGGCGGCGGAGGGAGGGGCGCCCATGGGCGCGCCCGCGCCGAAAAAAGCGCGCCGCGGCGCGAGCGCCGCACGCTCGCGCGGCGGCGGCGGCGGCGGCGGCGGCGGCGGCGGCGACGGCGACGGCGACCCCGACGCGCCGCCTCCGTCCACCGCCGACGCCCCCCTCGACGCCCTGCTCTCCCGCGTCCTCCACGCGTGCCACGGCGACGATTGGTGCACCCGGCTGGGCGGCGCGGCGGCGCTGGACGTGGTGGCAGCGCACGCGCCGGCCGCGTTCGTCGCGCGCCGCGTCGCAGACGTCGTCGCCGGCGTCCTGGCCGCCGCCCGCCCCCTGCCGCCGCACGCGATCGCGGAGCAGGAAGCCCTGGTGGGCACGCTGCGCGCCGCGCTGGCGCGCGCGCTGCCCGACGGGTGCTCCGACCGCGAGGCGGCCGCCGCGGCGGGGCCGCCGCTGCCGGCCGACGACGGCGCGCCGGGCGGGCCGTCGGCGCCGCCGTCGGACGCGGACGCGGGGGACGGGGGCTCGGTGCCGGGGTCGGACGGCGATGGGTCGGCGCCCGCGCCGCGTGGCGGCCGCGGGCGCCGCCGCGGCGGGGCCGCTGCGCCCGCGCCAGCGCGCCCGCGGCGCCGCGGGCGCGGCGACACTGCCTCGCGCGACCCCACGCCCGAGTCGTCGGACGCGCCCGCGGGGCGGCGGTCGGCGCGGCGCAGTGACCCGGGCGACGACCCCCCTCCCCAGGCGCCGCCGCCTCCCGACGCCACGACCACGCCCGCCGACGCTGACGCGGCCGCCGACGCGCCGCGGCCGCCTTCCGCGATGCGCCCCCCCTCGGCCGCCGCGCCTGCGGCGCCCGCGCCGCCCGTGCCCGGCCTCGACCCCGGCTCGCCGCGCGAGCGCGCCGTCGCTGCCGCCCTGGCCGCGCTCGCGCACGAGCTCTTTTCTCCACGCGCGCCGCCTGGCGCCCGCGCCGCGGCGGCGGCCGGCCTCGCTGCGGTCGCCGAGCGCACCGGCGCGACCGCGCGCGCGCTCCTCCGTCCCCACGCCGACCGCCTCTCCCCTCCTTTGGACGCCCGCCGCCTGCTCCCCGTCAAGCACGGCGGCTTGCACGCGGGCGCGGCGGCGGCGCTCGCCTTTTGTCTGCGGCAAGACCCCCCCGTGCTCGACCCGTCCCCCGGCCTCGCCGCCGCCCTGGCCGATGCGGCGTCGTTGGTCGAGGCGGATGGTGGGGGCGGGGGTGGCGCCGGCTCCGCCTCGTCCTCGGCCGACGGCGTCGCCGCGCTGCGCCGCGCGTGCGTCGACCTTCTCGCCGCCGCCCTCGCCTCCCCCCCCCTCCTCCACTCGCGCCACGCGGGCGACGTGCGCGATCGCGCGGTGAAGGCCCTGTTCCAGCAGCTGACGTCGCCGGTCGCGGGCGACGCCGCGGTAGCCGACGCGGGCGTCGCGCGCGCCGCCGCGGGCGGCGCCCTCCCCAAAGCCCTGCTCCAGGCCGCCCTGCGCCCCGTGCTCGTCAACGTGGCCTACCCGGACAAGCTGCGGCCGCCCCTGTTGCGCGGCCTGGCGCGCCTGCTCGACCTGCTCGGGCCGTGGTTCAACGCGACGCTGGGCGACAAGCTGGTCGACCACCTCGCCCGCTGGCTCGCGCCGCGGTCGCCCGGCGGCGGCGAGGGCCCCGGCCTGCCGCCGGGCCAGGGCGCGCCCGTGGCGGCGGCCGTGCTGGACCTCTTCCACCGGCTCCCACCGCAGGCGTCCAAGTTTCTGGCGTCGTCCGAGCGCGCCGGCCTCGTCGTGCTCACCGTCGACCTGGAGGCCGCCCTGGCCGCGACGCCGGGCAACGCGTGGCCCACCGTGCTCGCGTCGCCGTACCGCGCGCCCCTCCTCCGTTTCCTGTGCGCGCACCCCGCCGACGCCGCGGCCTACTTCCTGGCGCCCGCGCGCGTCGCCGCGCCCCCGTACTACGATAGGCTGCTCGCCCTGCTGCGCATGGAGGGCGCGGGGCCGTTGGTCGACGCGGTGTGCGGCCGCGCCGACGCGCTGCTGGCTCTGTTGGAGCCGCCGCCGGCGCCCGACGCCGGCGACGGCGCGGACGCGACGCCGACCGCGGCCGCGGCCGAGGCAAAGGCGGCGGCGGGTGGCGGGGACGAGGCGATGGCCGACGCGGCCGACGTCCCCCCTCCCCCCCCGCCCCGCCTCCGGGCCCCCCCCGACCCCGCCGTCGTGCGCGCGCACGGCGTGCGCCTCATCGCCCTGTTGGCGGAGCTGCGCCCCGGATGGTTGCCGGACGCGCTCTTTGACGCGGTGGTGCGCCTCTGGTCGGCGCGCGCGCGTGCGCCGCCGACGCCGACGCCGGCGCAGCCGCCCGCCGCAGACCGCGACGCCGCGCGCGAGCCCGCCCGCCTCGTCGACATTATTATCGCGCGCGCGCGCGCGGCGCCGGCGGCGTCCCTGCCCGCGCTCTGCGGCGCGTGCGAGGCGCTCGCGGGCCGCGCGCGCGGCGACCACGGCGCGCTCGCCCACTTTCTGGACGCCGACCTCCCCGCCCTGCTCGACGCCGCCGGGCGCGCCACCGCCGTGAGCGCGTTTGTCGCCGACGCGGCCGCGGCCTCCCGGCCGCCGGCCGCGCTCGCCGCGGTCGCCGACCGGCTGCTCGCGCCAATCCTCCGCGCGGCCGCCGCCGACGGGACCCTCGCCGCAACCCTCGCCGACGCCGACCTGGACGCCCTGGTCGGCCTCATGACGGCCGCCTGCGTCGGCGGCGGCGGGACCCCCGCCGGCGCGGGCGCGGACGACGAGGTGCCGCCGACGCCGCGCGCGCCGGCCGCCGGCCCGCCGCCGCCCCCTGGCGCCGACGACCTCAACACCGCCCTCCTCCGCCTCGCCACCCTCCTCATCCGGGCCGCGCCGGACAGGCTGGTCGCAAAGAGGAAGGAGCTCATCACGTTTGGGTGGCACCACCTCAAGCGCGACGACGGTGGCGCGCGCGCGGCAGCCTTTGTCGCCGTCTCCACCTTTCTTGACGCGTACGCCGCCCCCGACAAGGTCGCACTGCAAGTCTTTGTCGCCCTGCTGCGCACGAGCCAGGCCGACGGGCGGCGCGGCGCGGCGCGCGAGGCGCTCGATGTGCTCACCCCCGCGCTCGCGCGCCGCCTCCCGCCCGCAGCCGGCGACCGCTTCCCCGCCTGGGTCGGCTACGTCAAGAAAGTGCTCGACGAGGAGGCGCACTCGGCGTCCCACCTGGCGCACGTGTGGGGGCTGGTCGCGCGCCACGGGCCCCTCTTCTACCCCGCGCGCGGCCTGTTCGCGCCTGCCGCCGTCGCCGCGCTCCCCCGCCTCGGCCTCGCCCAGTCCACCCCGCTCGACAACCGCAAGCTGGCACTCGACCTGGCGGCGTTGATCGTGGCGTGGGAGGAGCAGAGGAGGGCGGAGAGTGGGGAAGGAGGGGGCGGCGGCGGCGCCGGCGACGCCGCCGGCGACGCCGCCGCGCGCAAGCGCGCGCGCGGCGACTCTGGCTCCCCCCCGGACGAGCCGGGCAAGCAGCCCCGGCGCGAGGGCGAGGCCGACGTCGCTGGGGCGGGCGCGGGCGGGGCGGCGGCGCCGACGCCTGGCGCGCCAGACGCGCCGCCAGACGCGCCGACCCCTCACCCTCACCCACCCGCGGATTACGCACCCCCTCCGGCCGTCGTGGAGGGCCTCCTCTCCTTCCTGGCGCGCGCGTCCGTCGTGCTCGCGGCCGAGGGCAAAGACGCCGACCTGCGCGCGCTCGCCCCGCGCGCGCGCGCGACGTTCGCCGCCGCCCTCGCCCTCTGGCCCGGGGCCCCGCCCCGGCTCCACTTTGTGGACAAGCTGGTGGCGGCCGGCGCGGCGGCGGGGCTGGACCCGCCGCCCGCGCTCGCGCCGGGCCTCGACGTCCTCCGCGCGTCGCTCGCGGCCGCGCCCGGCCCCACCCTCGCCTCCCACGCCGCCCTCGCCGAGTCGTTGCTCGAGCGCGCGTTTGTCGCGCCCGACGAAGGGGTCGCGGACGCGGGGGCCGCGCTCCTGGCCGCCCTGCACACCGCGTTCCCGCTGGGCGCCCCCGCCCCCCCGCGCGAAGCGACCCACGCCCTCGCCCGCGCGCACGAGCTTCTGTCCCAGCACCTGGGCGCCGCCGCGGCCGCCCTCACCCCGGCCGGGTGGGCGCTGCCCGCGCGGCACCTGCTGGGGGTCTGTGCCGCCTGCAAAGCACTGGCCGCGCTCGACGTCGCCGCGCCCGACTATGCCGCCAAGTTCGTGCCCGCCCTCGTGCGCCTGCTCAACACCCTGGCCCGCGGGCACGCCGCGCCGGGCGCGCCGCTGCTCGCGCGCGCGCCGCGCGGCGCCGACGGGGAGATCGTGTACGGGTCCGCCGTCTGGGCCGCGCGCGCCGCGCTGGCGGGGTGCCGCACGCGCGCGGCGCGCGGCGGGGCGGACCTGAAAAAGCTGCTCCTCCAGTCCCTCGTCCTCCTCATCACCGGGGCGGCCGCGCGCCACGCCGACCCCGCGCTCGCGCTGGACGTTCTGCACTCGGTGCGCGACTGGCTGCTGGAGCCGGGGCGCGGGGGGGGGGGGGGGGGGTGGGTGTTGGCTGCGGCCGCGCCGGCGGTCGACGCCGCGGCGCCCGCGGCCGACGGCGCCGACGTCGACGCCGCGCCCGTCCCGCCTCCTCCACCCCCTGCTGGCGGCCTGACCGCGCGAGAGGCGGTCCTCTTCCTGCAGCGCCTGGCCGCCCTCCCGCGCGCCGGCTGGTCGCCCGGCCCCCTCGCCACCCAGTGGGACGCCGACCTGGCCGGCACCATCTTGGCCCTGTGCCGCGGGCGCGGCGCGGCCGCGCCGCCGCCGCCAGGCGCGGGCGAGCCCGCGCCGCCCGCCGCGCCGACGGCGCCTGCCCCGCCCGGCGCGCCGCCCCCGGGCCTGGCGCGGGACGTGTTTGATCGGGTGGAGCGCGTGTTTCTGGTGGGCCTGCGCGCGCGCGACCCCGAGACGCGCGCCGCGTTCTTCTCCTTGTACGACGCCTCCGTCCCGCGCTCCCTGTTTGAGCGCCTGCGCTACGTCGTGGCCGGCCAAGATTGGGAGCAGGTCGGGGGAGCGTTCTGGTTGGCGCAAGCGCTCGACCTTCTCCTCGCGCCGCTCGCGCGCGGCGACCCCGTCCGCCTCGCGCCCACGTCGTCCCTCGTGCCGCCCCTCCTCGCGGGCACGCGAGCCAACTTTTTTTCGGTGGCCGCGTCCCAGGCGGCCGCGGCGGCGCGGGCCGCGGCGGCCGCGGCGCAGGCCGCGGCGGTGGCGGCCGCCGCGGCGCCGGCCGGCGCCGCGGCCGCCGGCGAGGGCGCGGATGGCGCGGATGGCCATGACGCCGACCCGGCCGCGGGCGCGGCGGTTGCGGCAGCGGCGGCGGCGCCGACCCCGCCGCCCGCCCCCCCGCTCCCCGCCGCGCCCGCGGGCCCGCACGAGGACCCTCCGCTCCCGCTCCCCGCCCCCCTGACCGACGCCGACGCCGCCTGGACCCGCCCCGGCGTCTCTCAAGCCCTCGCGGACGACCTGCGGGCGCACGCCGCCTTCCTCTCGCGCGTCGGCGCGTGGCGCGTCCACCACCTCACCCGCCCCCTCCTCGACGCCGCCTTTGCCGACGCGGCCCTCGCCGCCCACCTGTGGGTGCTCGCATTCCCCATCGCGTGGGCCACGCTGGCCGACCGCAAGGAGCAGCAGGTGGCGTTGGCCAAGCCGATCATTGCGCTCCTGTCGCGCGAGTACCACGCGCGGCAAGCTGGCGCCCGCCCCAACGTGGTCCAAGCCCTCCTGGAAGGCGTCTCTTTGTCCCAGCCCCAGCCCAAGATCCCGTCCGAGCTCGTGCGCTACCTGGGCCGCTCCTTTTCCGCGTGGCACGTCGCGGTCCCCCTGCTGGAGTCGCACGTCGCCCTCTTCCCCCAGGAGACGCGCTGCTTTGACGCCCTGGCGGATTTGTATGCCGGGCTGGCGGAGGGGGACGTGCTGGCCGGCTTGTGGAAGCGGCGCGGCGCGGCCGACGAGACGCGCGCCGCGCTGTCGCTGCTCCAGCACGGCGCCGCGGAACGCGCCCAGGGCGCTCTGGTCGACGCCCTGCGCCGCGTGGCCAGCGGCGGCTACGGCGGCGAGGGCGGCGCGCCCGCGCCGAGCAAAGGCGAGGTCGCGCTCTGGGTGCGCGCGGCCGCTTCTGCTTCCTCCGACCTCGCCCAGTGGGACGCCGTCGCCGACTACGCGGCCTCGACCGACAACGCGCCCCTGCTCGCCGACGCGCTGGCCAAGCTGCACGACTGGGCGCGGCTCAAAGAGGCTGCGCTGCCACGCATGCGCGACGACGACTCGGCGGCGGCGGAGATGTTGAGGGCTTATGTGGCGCTGCAGGAGGGGGCGGTCATGGAGGGGGATGCCCGCGCCGCCCGGGCCGCGGCGCGCGCCCTGGACGCGTGGTGGGCGCTGCCCGACGTCGGCGCGCGCGCGCGCGCGCCGCTCGCCGCCGCCTTCCAACGCGTCGTCGAACTCCAGGAGTCGACCCGCGCCCTCGTCGACCTGGGCTCCGCCCAACGCCCCGGGCACCAATACTCCGAGCTCAAGGACATCCTGGAGACGTGGCGCCTGCGCACGCCCGACGGCGCCGACGCGCTCCCCGCGTGGGCGGACGTGCTCCTCTGGCGCAACTCCATCTACAACGTCGTCATCACCGCGTTCAAGGGGCTGGCCGACGCGGCGCCGCACCTCCACCAACTCGGGTACCGCGACAAAGCGTGGTCGGTCAACCGCCTCGCGCGCGTCGCGCGCAAGCACGGCTCCCCCTCGACCTGCCGCTCCGTCCTGGCCACCCTCTATGGCTTCTCCGCGATGGAGGTGCAGGAAGCGTTTGTCAAGGCGACGGAGCAGGCCAAGGCCGCGCTCGCGACGCCCGAAGGCGCGGCGGCGGGGTTGGCCGCGCTCGCCGCGCAGAACCTGGACTACTTTTCCGCGCCCCACCAGGCGGAACTGTTTCGCCTGCGCGGCCGGCTGGCGGACGCGGCGGGCGACGGCGCGGGGGCGGGGGCCGCGTTCGGCGCCGCGCTCGCGCTCTGGCCGACGTCCGCCGCGGCCTGGCTCTCCTGGGGCGACCACCTGTGGGGCGCGGCGGCCGCGGGCGGCGCCGGCGCCCCGCCCCCGGAATCGTTCGTGGCGTGCTACGCCCAAGCGCTGCGGCACGGGTCGGCGCGCGCGCGGCGCGCGGTGCCGCGCGTGCTCGACGCGCTCGCCGCCGACGCGACCGGCGCCGTCGGCGACTCCCTGCGCACCGCCGGGCGCGCGCTGCCGGCCACGGTGTGGCTGCCGTGGCTGCCGCAACTGCTGGCCGGCCTCGCGCGGCCCGACGCGCCGACGTGCGCAGCGCTGCTCACGCACGCGGCGCTGGCCCGCCCGCAGGCCGCCTACTGCGGCCTGCGCACGTTCCTGTTGTCGCTGCGGGAAGCGGCGGTGCGCGCGGTGGCGGACGCGCGCGCGTCGGCCGAGGGTGGGGGTGGGGGCGCGAGCGCCGACGGCGCGGCCGCCGACAGCGCGGCGGCCGCCGCCACCCCCTCCACCACCGCCAAGCCCGCCGAGCTGGCCGCCTTCGAAGCCGGCAAAGCGGTCATGGACGCGCTGCGCGCGGCCGCGCCGCACGCGTGCGGCGTGCTGGAGGGCCTGCTCACCGAGCTCGGCGCGCGCTTTGTTCCCCGCGCCGAGGAGCGCCTCCTCGCCGTCGTCCACGCCCTGCTGCAGCGCTGCTACAAGTTGCCGCTGGCCGGCGCGGCGCCGGTGCCCGCGTCGTTGCACGCCGAGCTCGCCGGCGTGTGCGCCGCGTGCTTTTCGCCCGACGCCGCGTCGCGGCACGGCCCCCGCATGGCCTCCCACAAGGCGGCCTTCCTGGCCGACCTCGCGCCCGACGCCCCCGGCGCCGCGCGCACGCTGGGCGACCTGGCGACGCGCCTCAAGGCGTGGCGCGCCGCGCTCGCCGCAAGCGTCGACGCGCTCCACCCCGACGGCCTGCGCCTCGAAGACGAGTCCCGCCCGCTCGCCGAGCAAGCGCTGGCGGGCGCGGAAATGCCGGCCGCGCCTGGGGACGACCCGCCGCCGGGGGGACCAGTGACGATCGCGCGCGTCGGCGCGCGCGTCGCCGTCGTGCGGCGGCACTGCACGACCCACCGCCGCCTCACCTTTTGGGGCTCCGACGGCGCGCCCCGCTACTTTGTCGTGCAGACGGGGCAGCACTGGTACACGGCGACAGGGGCGCCGGACGAACGGTTGCTCGGGCTCCTCCGCTCGTTCAACGCGGCGCTCGCCGCCGCCCCCGCCCCGCGCTCGCGCGGCCTCGCGTGGGCCACCCCCGTCGTCGTCCCCGTCTACCCCGCGGTGCGCCTGCTGCAGGAGGACCCGAGTGCGGCGAGTTACGGGGAGGCGTACGAAGCGTCGTGCGCGCGCTACGGCCGCGACCCGGACCTCCCCATTGCCCACTTTAAAAAGCGGTGCGCCGCGCCCGACGGCCGGCTGCTGCCCGACGCGGGGGGCGAGGTGCGCCTGGCGGCGTACGCGGAGGTGGGGGCGAAGCTGGTGAGCGAAAACGTGTTCTCCCAGCACGCGTACAAGAGCCTGCCGTCGCCCAACGCGCTCTGGGCGTTCAAACGGGAGCTCACCGCCCAGCTCGGCCTCGCCGCCCTGCTCTGCCACGCTCTGCTCATCGGGGGGCGGTCCCCGCCCAAGCTCGTGTTCGAGCGCGCCAGCGGGCGCGTGTGGTGCACGGACGCCGTCGCGTCGTACGGCGCGCGCGGCGCGCTCGAACGCGCCGAACCCGTCCCGTTCCGCCTCACCCGCAACCTGGTCACCTTCTTCACGCCCTTTGGCGTCGAGGGCGTGTTCGTGGGCGCGATGGCGGTCGCGGCGCACGCGCTGCTGGCCGAGGGCGCGGGCGCGGCCGACGCGCTGGCGCTCTTCTGCCGCGAGGACGCGGCCGCGCACGCCGCGCGCCGCGGGGGCCGCCCGCCGCCGGCGAGCGACCCCGACTTTCGGGCCCTGGTGGCGGCCAACGCGGCGGGCGCCGTGGCGCGAGTGCGCGCGGTCGCGCCCGCCGCGCCGGGCGAGCCGACCGCCGCGGGGTCGGTCCAGCGCGGCGCGGCGGAGCTCGTGGAGGCCGCCACGTCGCCGCGCAACCTATCCCGCATGGAGCCCACGTACTGCGCGTGGTATTGAGTGGATGGATGAGGGGGTGGGGAGGGGTGGCGACCCTTTTTTCCTTTCGGCGTGGGGGCGGGGGTGGGGGTGGGCGCTTGTCTGCTTTGGGGGTGGTGGTGGCGTGGCGGGCGTGGGCGACTGGTTTCGTGGGTGATGGGCGGGCGTGCAACGAGGCGCGCTCGCAAGAGAGACGAGAGAGAGGAGAAAGGGCGCGCGCGGTGGCAACGAGGCTCTTGCAGCTCCAACCCCCGCTTCACTCGCTCATACCGTCCTCCTCGTCGCTGCCGCTCTCATCGTCGCCGCCGTCCGTCTCCCACCCGTCGGACGCGGCGCCGTCCGAGCCGGCGGCGTCGTCGCCGCCGTCGCTCTTGCCACCCTCTTCTTCGCCGCCGCCGTCGTCGTCAGACTCGCGGTACTCGACCGCGGGCCTCAGGCCGCCGGCCGCGCCGCCCTCACCCGCGGCAGCGGCGGCGGTGGCGAGCAGGAGGTCGAGGCGGCCGGCCAGCGCGGCGAGCGGCGCGGCGGCCGCCGCGCGCGCGGCGAGCGCGTCGCCCAGGTCCGCCAGCGGCCGCGCGGCGCCCGGCGCGGACGCCAGGTAGGCGGCGTGCGATTGCAGGGTGGACGCGAGCCAGGGGGCGAGCGCGCCGCCGCGGCCGGAGCGGCCGCGCAGGCGCGCGACCAGCGCGCGCAGCAGGAGGCCGGCGTCGGGCGCCGCGAGGCGGGCCACCGACGCCGTGACCGCGCGCGCGTCCCCGACAGCCAAACACTGTTCCAACAGCGCCGGGTCGTCCGCGCGCAGCGCCTGGGCGAGCAACGACGCGAGCGAGTCGGCCGAGCGCGGCGCCGCGCGCGCGGCCGCTGCGTCGCCGGGGCGCGGGCCGGCCGCCACGCCGAGCGCGGCCAGGCGCGCGCCCAGGGTGCCGGGGTCGGGGGTGCGCGGGTGGGCAACGCCGTTGAGGGGGCGCGGAGAGGAGGAGAGGAGGGGGCCGTCGGCGTCGGCGTCGGCGTCGCCGTCGGCGCGCGTGCGCCGGCGCGACACCACGCCCCGCTCCCCGCCGTCGGCGCCGGGCCCCAGCACTTGCGCTGCCGCGGCCGCCTTTTTGGCGGCCGACCGCGCGGCGCCGGCGGGGGCCGCGGCGACGAGCGCGGCGGACGCCGCGCGCGGCAGCGCGACCCTGCGCACCCCCCCCGCCGCGCCCGCCGCCGGCAGCGCCACCCGCTCAAACGCGGGAGCGCCCGCCGCGCCGCGCGCGAGGAGTAGAGTCGTGCCGCAGGGCGAGAGGTGCAGGGCGAGGAGCGCCCGCGCGCCGGCGCCGGGCGGCGGCGCGAGCGCTGCGGCGAGCGCGCCACGCGCGGGCGCCGGCGCGCCCACCGTCGGCCCTTCAGCCGCCCCCGGCGTCACGTCCCACACATACGCGCCGCCGGCGTCGGTGAGGGCGGCGACGCGGAAGGAGGACGCGGCGCCGCCGGGCGACGCGGCCGCTGCGAGCGCAGTCGGCGCGCCGCCGCCCGCCTCGCCAGCGAGGAGGGCGGCAGGGGGGGCACCGGAACGGGCAGTGGACCTCCACACAGCAACCACAGCGTCGCCGTCGCCGGCGGACGCGACGTGGGCGGCGTCGGGCGAAAACGCGAGCGCGCGCACCGGCCCCGCGTGCCCCGCGTGCCGCGCCGCGCGCGCGCCGCCCGCGAGCGCGTGCACGGCGACGGACGTGGTGCCGACGGCGAGCCAGGCGCCGTCGGGGGAGACCGCGGCTGTCGATGGCGGCGCGCGGCCCAAAGAAAAGCCCGCGCCGCGCGCGCCGTCGGCCGGCGCGAGCGCCGCGACGCCGCGGCCGCCGCCGATTGCGAGCACGGGGTCGGTGTCCGCCTCGCCCACGCACGCCAGCGCGATGACGCCGCCGGGGCAGGCGAGGGGGGAGGACCAGGCGAGGGCGCCGGCGGCGTCAAACGCGGAGACGCCGCCGTCGGCCGCACCGGCGACCGCGACCGCGCGCGGCGCTTGGCCGGGGCCGGGCGGGGGCGCGATCGCCCAGGTCAGGGATGTGGGGGGGGTGGCGGTCGCCGCGGGCACGTTGGCCACGACGCGGCCGGTGACTAGAGGGGAGGCGAAAGGGAGGGGGGGATGGGGGTCGGCGGCGGATGCGCGGCGGCCGGCGCTGGCGGCCGCCTGGCGGCGGTCCCGGACGCCGCCCGCCCCGCATAGTCCGCCCAATGCCTTCCGCGGGAGCGCGCTGGCCGTCTGGTGACGCGTGCCGCGGCCCCGCGAGCCCGCCCACCCCGCCGCCGGCTAGCCGGCGGCAGCGCGGCGGCCGCACACCGCGCGCCGCCACCTCGCTCTCCCCCCTTCACTTACCCGTGTCAAACGTCTTCAGCCTGCCGTCGGGCGTGGCGACCGCGAAGCGGTCGCCGTCGCGCGAAAACGCAGCGCGCGCGGCGGCCATTGTGTGGGGCCGGGGCGCGGGGGGGCGGCTGTTGCAGGAGGTGAGGCGGCGTGCGGCGCGCTGACCTCGCCCGCGGGATGCGGGGCGGCAGCCGCGCGAGTGGGGAGCGCAGGCTGCGGCGCCCGCACTCCGCCGCCGCCGGCGCGCGGCAAGCGCTCCATCCGCGTCCGCCCCGCGCCCGCCCGCCCATCCATCCCCCTGCCACCATGGCCGTCCTGCTCGAGACGTCGCGAGGGGACTTGGTCATCGACCTCGCGACCGACGCCGCGCCCTCCGCCTGCCGCAACTTTGTCAAGCTGTGCAAGTGAGTGTGGCGGTGTGGAGGGTGGGGTGTGGGGCGGCGGGGCCGCATTGGCGGCGCGGCGCAGCGCAACCCGCGCCCACCCTTTCCGCCTGCCGACCGCCCTTCCGCCCCCCTTTCTCCTTCCAGACTCAAGTACTACGACAACTGCCTCTTCCACAAAATTGTTCCCGGCTTCATCGCGCAGTCGGGCGACCCTACCGGGACGGGGAGCGGCGGCGCGTGCGCCGACGCGGTTCTCGCGGGCGCCGCATCCTCCCGCTTTTTCGCCGACGAGATCACGCCGGCGCTGAAACACGACGTTAAAGGGCGGGTGGGCATGGTCGGGGCGGGCGGCAAAGATACAAACGCGTCGCAGTTTTACATCACCCTGTCCCCCGCCGCCCCCACCCTCGACGGCCGCCACACCCTCTTCGGCACCGTTGCCGAAGGGGGCGACGTGCTGGACCGCATTGGGGAGGTGGCGGTCGACGGCGAGGGGCGGCCGCTGCAAAACTTGCGCATCCGGCGCGCGGTCGTGCTCGACGACCCGTTTCCCGACCCGCCCGGCCTGGCCGCCGCGGTTCCCGGGTCGCCACTGCCGCCGCCGACCACTGGCTTGGACCGGCTCGAGGACGGTTGGGCGCCGCCCGCGACTGCCGACCCGGGCGCCGACCCGGCCGCGGCCGCCGACGCGGCCGCCGCGGCCCGCGCCGCGGCCGCCGCCGTCGTCCTGGAGATGGTGGGCGACCTGCCCGCTGCCGACGTCGCGCCGCCCGACACCATGCTCTTTGTGTGCAAACTCAACCCGGTGACGCGCGAGGAAGACCTCGACACCATCTTCTCCAGGTTTGGCGCGGTGACCTCGTGCGACATCGTGCGCGACGCGCGGTCGGGCGACTCGCTGGGGTACGGGTTCATCGGGTTTGAGGCGGCGGCGGCGTGCGAGCAGGTGCGAGGGGGAGGGGGTCGAGCGCGGCGTTTGGCGGCCGCCGCGCGCGGTTTCCGACCAGAAAGCCCTTGCCCTCACCCAACCCCAACCCCAATTCTTTTCCCGCGCCCAGGCCTACTTCAAGATGGACAACGTGCTGATCGACGACCGCCGCATCAAGGTCGACTTCAGCCAGAGCGTGTCGCACCTGTGGTCGCGCTTTTGCGCGCGCGGACGCGGCGGCGGGTCGGCGCGCGACGCGGCCGACGCCGCGGCCGCGGGCGCCCGCCGGGGCCGCGGCCCGGGTGGTGGCGCGCCGTCGCGCGCGCCCGGCGGCGACCGGCACGGGCTGCTGCTGGGGCGCGAGGGCGAGAGAGGAGACGCGCGCGCGCCGCGGTCGCGCCGCCGGTCGCGCTCGCGCTCGCGCGACCGCGACCGCCGGGACCGGGACCGGGACCGGGACCGGGACCGGGACCGGGACCGGGACCGGGACCGGGACCGGGACCGGGACCGCGACCGCGACCGCGACCGGGAGCGACGGCGGTGAGAGAGAGCGAGGGCGGTGCGGCGTGACTGCAAAAACCCTCTCCTCCTCGCCTCACTGCCCGCCGCCGCCATCCGCACCTCCGCCCACATTGTACCCCGACCCCAGGCTCGTCACGCTGGCCGCCCGCTCCGCCGGGTAGAGCGGCGGCCGGTCGCCGTCGCCCGCGCCGCGGCCGCCGCGGTCGAGCGACGCCCGGCGCTCGGGCGACGCGCCCCGCGGGCACACCAGGTGGCCGGACGACCCGACGCGCGCGAGCACGGCCGAGCCGGGGGCCGGGTGCAGGGTGGGGTCGCGGCCCGCGGCGGGGGACGCAGACCGCGGGCCGCGCCGGCCCAGCCCGCCCAGGCCGCGCAGGGACGGCACCCGGCGCAGCAGCTGGGCCGCGCGCGACGCGCGGTCGCCGTCGTCAGAGGGAGGGGGGGAGGAGATGGACGAGGGCGGGGTGTCGACCGCCGCCGCGGCCGCGACTGCGGCGACCGCGGCGTGCGGCGGCGGGGAGGGGGAAGGGGGCGGTGGGGCGGGGGGCGGCGCGGGCGCCGCGGGCGGGTCGGCCAGGGCGAGAGCGGCGACGTCGGGCGGCGAGGGCGCGGAACCGGCGCGGCCTTCGCCGCCACCGTCCTCCCCATCCCCACCCTCCTCATCCCGCGGCGCCACCCCAAACGGCCCCGCCCCCGACCCCGGGGACCACGGCGTCCATGCGGTCGGGTCCCGGCCGCCGGGCGGGGGCGGGAGCAGGGTGGCGGTCCCTGTCTCGACGTCGATCGCGATCCGCTCCTCCGCCATGCGCCCGTCCGGCTTGGGCACGAGCTCGATGAGGGTGTGCAGCGGAAACTCGAGCCGCGGGATGTCCTGCGAGGGGGGGGGAGAGGGGGGAATGTGAGATCAGGGGGTTTCGGGTGAGAGTGTTTGGGGGGATGTAAGGGCGCGCATATTCAACACCACCACCTCTCACCCGCCTCCCCAAACAACCTTGAGCGGCGTCTTGGTGAAGTACCCGTACAGCGCCCGCAGGATGGCTTGGTGGGCGACGACGCACACGCACTCGCGCTCGCGCTCGACCTCGATGACGGCGGGCTCGAGGCTGAAATGGGTTTGGGGTTGGGACGGGGCGCGCGTCGGTCGCCGTTTGTCTTTTTTTGGGGTCGCCCGCACCCTCTCTCTCCCCTCGTTCACGCCCGGCACATCCCATCTCTCCTCTCCTACCGTTGCACGACGTCCATGTAGGATTCGCCCGCGGGGTAGCGGTACCGCAGCTTGTCCGCGCGGCGCGCCGCAAACTCGTCCGGGTGCGCCGCCTCGATCTGGGCGTACGTCCACCCGTCGAACGCGCCGGCCTGGGGGTGGGAGGGAGGGGGGAGGGTGGTAAGGGGCGGTCGGCGCGCCGCGCGCGCGCGCGCCGAGCCTTCCCCCGCCTCCCCCCCCCCCGCCTCCCTGCCCCTCCTCCCTGGCACCTGGATCTCGTCCAGCACCTTCCAGCGCAGCTTGGGAAACGGGAGCCCGTCCGCCGTGGCAATCGTGCGCACGAGCGTCGAGGTCCACACCGACACCGGCATCGTGCCGCCCCCCGACGTGAGCGGCACCCGGTCCACGATGATGTCGGGGAGCAGGGCTGCGTACGCCTCCCCGCGGGGGGAGAGGGGGGAGTCGCCGCCGAGCTTGCCGGCGAGGTTGTACGCGGATTCCCCGTGGCGGGTGAGCCAGATCTTGCGCACCCGGGCCACGCCCGCCTTGCAAACCTAAGAGTGAGGAGATGGTGGGCGGTGGGGCGTGGGCGGTGGTGGTTGGCGGGCGTTTGGGGCCGCGAAAGCGGCGCCGCGCTCGCGCCGACGCCGCTTGCCCGCCCACCACACTCCCCCCCTCTCTCCTTGCCTGCATGAGGAAGAACACGATCTTGCCGGGGATGTAGCCCGAAATGCGGTTGACGTCCATGTAGCCCGCGCCGGTCACCATGTCGATGAGCTTGATGTAGTGCAGGGAGCGGTCGGTGATCGTTTCGTACACCGCCTCGTAGTTTTTGATGCGCGCCTGGAGGCATGGGGGGGGGGTGGGGGTCTCGCTGGCCGACACGCACCGCCGAACCATGCCCCCACCCAGCCCCCCACCTCTCCCCCCTCACCCGGAAGTCGGCCAGCGCCGCCCCCGTGTCCGCGGCTTCGTAGTCCGGGCTGTACATCATTTTAAAGCGATAGTTCAGCTCCAGCACGGCAGGGTCGTTGCAAATGGATTCGATAAACAGGTACTGCCACCGCCCGTGGAACCGCGCGCGCAGCGCGCCGCGCCGGTCGGCGGTGGAATTGGTGGCGTCAAACACGGCCACTTGGGCGCTCGGCGTCGACAGCCAGGCCTCCATGTCGTCGAGCGCGGCGGCGAGCGCGCGGTGCCGCGCGCCGCGGCCGGCCGCGTTGCGGTAGTCGAAAAAGGACGCGTCCTGCACTTCATCCTCCCCTTTCTGGCGGCGGCGGTACTGGCCCACGTTGAAGTGGCGCGTCTCGTGGCCCAGCCTGAGGGGCGGTGGCGCGCGGGGTGATGGGGGCCACCCGCGCGCCGCGACCATCCGCGCGCCACCCCGCGACCCCCTCGCCCCCCCCTCCCCCGCACCAGTTCAGGTAGCACATCAGCTTGTTGCAGAGAAAGGTCTTGCCGCGCCCGGGCAGGCCGACGAGGATGATGATGAGCTTTTGCCGGTCGACGCGCGCGCGCGCGCGCCGCGCGCCGCGCCGGGCGCTGGGGGCGGCGCCCGTGTCGCCGCCGCCACCCCCATCAGCCACACCATCCCCACCCTCGTCCTCGTCGTCGTCGTCGTCGTCAGAGGCGGGGAGGATGGCGTCCTTGAAGTAGACGTGCGTGGAGTTCTCCGGGGGCGCGCCGGGGACTTGTGGCGGGCCGGCCGGGGATTGGGGGCTGCAGAGGTGAAGGCGGGGTGTGTGGGCGGGGCCGGGAAGGGCGCGCGGCGCTCGCCGCGCCGCCCGGCCAGGTCCGCGGCCATCGCCGCGCCGCGGCCCCGAAACCGCCCGCGCCTCCTCCCTCCCCTCCTCTTTCTCACCCCAGCTCCTCGCCCTCGGACTCGGGCCGGCGCCGGTGCCGCGTCTTGCCCGCGGACGTGCGCGAGCGCCAAAACTCCCACATCGCAGAGAGAGCAGGGGGCGGAGTGGCGAGCGAGGCCTCCTCGTGTGTCGGCGACCGGGCGGCGCCGCGCTGGGGGGCGGCGGCCGCGGCGGGAGCGGCAAAGCGTGTGCGGCGCCGGCGCCGCGCCGGCCGCACACCTCGGCGCGGCCACACGCCGGCCGCACCACACCGCGCGGACTACCCCGCCCCGCGCCCCTCGCCGCCGGCCGAGAGAGAGGGATCGGGCCCGCCCTCCGCCATCCGCCATGGCCAAGTACGACCGCGCGATCACCGTCTTCTCTCCGGACGGCCATCTGTGAGCAGAGGAGGGGGTGGGGGTGGTGGGGCGGGGATAAGAGGTCGAGAGACGCGCGCGCGCGGCGCGGCGCGCATCGCCGGCGCCGCGATCCGACGCCCCCGCTCCTCTCTCGTCCTCCTCTTCCAGGTTCCAGGTCGAGTACGCGCTCGAGGCCGTGCGCAAGGGGTCCCTGGCCATCGGCGTCACGGGCGCCGACTCGGTCGTCCTCGGTGAGACGACAGAGACAGAGGGGAGGAGACACGGGGTCGGTCCGGCGGTCGGCCTCCGCCTCCCACCTCCCTCCTTTCCTCTTGCCCAGCCGTCGAGAAAAAGTCGGCCGCCAAGCTCCAGGACCCCCGCACCGCGCAGAAGATCGTGCGCGTGGACGACAAGATCGCCCTCGCGTTTGCGGGGCTCACCGCCGACGCGCGCGTGCTCGTCGACCGCGCGCGCGTCGAGGCGCAGTCCTACCGGCTGACCATGGACGAAGCGCCGGGCGTGGAGCACATGACGCGGCACGTGGCGGGGGTGCAGCAGAAGTACACGCAGGTGGGGGAGCGGGGGCGGGAGGGAGCGGCGCGAGGGGGCCGTCGGGGTGGCCGCGCGCGCACACGCTCGACCCCCCACCCCACCCACCCCCCACCCCGCAGTCGGGCGGCGTGCGCCCGTTTGGCATCTCCACCCTCATTGTCGGCCTCTCCGCGGACGGCGCGCCGTCCCTCTACCAAACCGACCCGTCCGGCACCTACTCCGCCTGGAAGGCGGCCGCCATCGGCCGCGGGTCCAAGGGCGCGCGCGAGTTTCTGGAGAAGCAGTACGCGTCGTCCGCGGCGGACGGGCCGGCGAAACTCGCTGTGCGGGCGCTGATGGAGACGGTCGAGGCGACGGGCAAAACCGTCGAGGTGGCCGAACTCGACGTCGCGTCGGGCGGCGTGCTGCGCGTGTGGCCCGAGGCGGACGTGGACGCGGTGATTGCCGCGGTGGCGGCGGACAAAGCGGCGGCCGAGGCGGCGCGCCGCGCGGCGGCGCCGCCCGAGCCGGGCGCGGCGTGAGAGGGGAGACGGGAGGGGGTGGTGGGAGGGGTGCGGGTGTGACGCGCCGCGCTCTGCTCTCCCGCGGGCGGTGGGGAGGCCAGACCCCGCGCGCGCGCGGTGGACCCTCCTCCCCGTCTCTCAACGGCGGGGCAGCCGCTCTCTGCCCGTCACACGGGCGGCCGCGGGCGCCCGCCCCCCGGGAGCGCGCGCGCGTTGTCTGCTCGGGGCGCGCCCCAAAGGGGCAGGGGCGCCAGGGTCGCCCTGGTGGCCTCCTCCTTTCCCCCTTTCCTCCTCAAACGTCAAACGCGCCGAGCTTGCCCGTGAACTTGATCGTGGCCGGGTCGACGTTGTCCCCGATGCGGCGGTTGTTCACGTTGGCGGCCTTGCGCGCGGCGTTGACGCGCTCCGACGGCGCGCCGGCCGACGGGTAGAGGTACTGGACCTCCCCGTTGGGGAAGACGCGGTAGAACTCGCCGTCGGCCACCTTGTACTTCTGGCGCAGCTGGTTGAGGAGCTGGGGGTGAGGGGGAGGGTGGGTGGGTGAGAAGAACGAAAAGGAAAACAAAAAACGCACCCACCATCCTCTCTCTCCCCTCTCCCTCCCTTCTTACCGCCAGGCACTGCTCCTTGCGCGCCAGCTTGAGCAGGTTTTTCCCCTCGTTCATGATGGCCGCCCCCCCCGTCGGCATCTCAAACACGCCCTCGGCTTTGGCCGTCCACGTCAGCACGTAAAACTCCTCCGTCTGCGCCTTGCGCAGCAGGCCGCCCGTGGAGCCGCCAAAGCGGGGGGCGGGGGCGGACGCGTCGAGCGCGGGCGGCGACCACGGCTTCTGCGGCGCTTTGTCGGCGGGGGCGGCCGCCTTCTCCTCGGCGCGGACGGCGACCGACCGGCGGCGGGGGGCGAGGGCAGGGCGGGCGGTGGGGGCGCGCAGCGACTGCATAGCGGCGGGCTGGGCTGCGGGGTGAGGGATGGGGGGGGATTGGGTGAGCCGCCTTGGCGCGTCGTCCGGCGTCGGTTGCACCCCCTTTCCGCGGCCGGAAGTCGGCGCGAGAACGTGCGCGCCCGCCCGCGGGTCGAGGAAGCGACCGCGGGCGCGCGCTGCACCGCGCGGCCGCGGCGGCCGCGCGTGGTGAACCGCTGTGCGCCGCGCCGGGCGCCGCAGACCCCCAGGCGCCCGCCAGCGCACGGCCAGCGCGCGCCGGAGGTTGGGTCCGGGGCGGTGGCGCGCCGCAGGCGGCCGCGCGGGGGTGGGGCGGGCGGGCCGAGCAAATCGGCGCCCTGCGCCCGGGTCGCGCGCCACGCGACCCGGCCCGCCGCGCAGGCAAGCGCGCGACATGTCTCGGCGCGACCGGGGCGGGGCCACGTGTCGCGCGAAGCGACAGGGCGGCGGGCGCAGCCTCAAAGCCGATGGGGCCGGCCGGCAGCCTGGGCCGCGGCGGGCGCCCACGGCGCGCCCGAGGCGGCGTGCGGGCGACCAATGGCCGCCCTCCACCGGGGCGGCCGGCCCCCGAGGCGCACCTGGTGGGCGGGGAGTGGCGCGCAAGCGTGCGCACCGCCCACCCTCAGCGGCCCCTTTTTTCGCCTGCAGGCCTGCCCGCAGGCGCGCCCACGGCGTGCTCACGCCAATCCCGCCCTACACGCGAGCCGGCTCGCGGGCGACGATCGCCGAGGGAGAGAAAAGGGAGAGAGACAAAGAGACCCCTCGGTGTCCCTGTTTCACCCCCCCCTCCCTCTGTCCCATCACAGCATCACCCGCCGCTCGCTCTTGGTCCGCGCCAGCGCCCTGGAGTCCACGCCCGAGTCGCGCGCGAGGGCGACGCGCCCCGTGCGCGCGATCTCGAGCACGCCATACGGCTCGAGCAGCGCCTGCAGCGCCCGCATCTTGGCCTCCCGCCCCACGAGCTCGATCGTGAGCGTGGTGGCGGAGACGTCGCAAATGGTGCCCCGGAAGATGGCCGCGAGGTCGGCGAGGGGGCGGCGGTCGGCGGGGGACGCCGACACCTTGACGAGCATGAGCTCCCGCGCGACGACGGGCGCGGTCGACAAGTCCTCGACCCGCGTCACGTACACGATCTTTTGCAGTTGTTTGACGACCTTGGACGCGCCCTCGACCGAGCCGGGCATGACGGCGGTGATCCGCGACTCGCCGGGGGACTCGGCGGGGCCGACCGCCAGGGACTGCACGTTGACCCCGCGCCGCGCCAGCACGCCCGTGACCTGATTCAGCACGCCGGGGACGTCGGCGACGAGGACGGAGAGGGTGTGCTCATCCACGCCGTCGTCGCCCGCGTCGGCGTACGCGGGCGCGTCCAGCCGAACCGCCCCCGCGCCGTCGTCGGCCGCGGCGCCGTCTCCGTACACGCCAACGACGTCGTCCGCGGACGCGGTGGCCTGGGCCGCCGACGCGGCGGCCGCCGCGCCGCCGCCGCCGCCGGCGGGCGGCCACCCTGCCGAGTCGCCCCACCCGCCCATTTCCAGCAGGGACGCGCCCCGCTTCAGCGCCACCCGCCCCGTGCGCGCGATCTGGAGTGTGTCGTACGGCGCGAGCGCGGCCTGAAACGCGGCGGTCTTCCCGGTGTCGCCCGCCGCGCACAGCGTCACGCTGGCCGGCCCCACGTCGACCGCGCGCGCGCGAAACACGTCGGCCAACTGCAAGACCTGGGCGCGGGCGGGGCCGGGGGGGGCGGCGACTTTCACCAGGACCAACTCGCGCTCGACACGGGGGGCGCGGGAGATGTCCTCCACGTACCGCACTTTGACCAGTTTCGCGGTCTGCTTGACCAGGTTGGCCACGACCGCGTCCGAGCCGGTCACCACGATGGTGAACAGAGCTTTGTCCAGGTTCAGGCCGACGGCGAGCGACTCGATGTTGGCGCCACGCCGCGCAAAGACGCCCGCCACCCGGTTGATGATGCCGGCTTCGTCGGCTACGAACGCGGAGAGGACGTGCTTGGCGGTGCCCGAGTCGAGGGGCTCGGCCGCGTACACGCCTCCCGTCGAAGGAGTGGCGTCGGGGGCCGCAGGGAGCTCTGTTGCCGCCCTGACGCGGCGGTTTGCGTACAGCAACCTCCTGGTCGACTGGCGGAGGCTGGGCGCGGCGTGGCGAGCTGGAATGGGGGCGTTCGAGTCGGCGACGGCTACCGCGGTGGGCCGACCACCGCCGCTCCGCCGCCAACACGCCATGGGCGCGGGCCGTGCAAGCACTCTGTGCACGCTGGCGCCGCCTCCACCACAACAGGACGCACCGGGCGCTGCCGGCGCGCGGGCGCGCATGCTCGCCCGCATCGTTCGCCCGGCGGGTGGGGCTCTCGCAATGGCGCCGGGGCCCGGCTCGGCGTGGGGCGCTGGCGGCGTGTGCGTGGGGAGCGGGCTGCGCGGCGCTGGACGCGCACAGTCGGCCCGCGCCCGTGGTCGCCGTTGTCGCCCAGCCCGCACCGCCCCGGGCCCCTCCCATCCATCCCTGCCATGCTAGCGCCCGGCGCCGCCCCCCGCCTGGTCGCCGCGTCGGTCGCGCTCGTCGCGGCGCCCGCGCTCGCGTGGCGCGCGGCGCGCAGCGGGGCGCTGGACGGTGAGAGGAGAGAGAGAGTGTGTGTGGATGTGTCGAGTGGGCGCGGTGGGGCGCGCGGCCGACGCGCGCCCCCCCTCCTTCTTTCCTCTTTCCCAGCCGCGTGCGCCCACTTGCTCGGCCCGCCTGACGCCGGCCGCCGCCTGCTACTGGCGGGCGGGGCAGCGGTGGTGGCCGTGAATGTGGTGAGAGTGGTGGGCCGCGGGAGGGGCGGGCGGTGGCGCGCCGCTCAACACCCCGTGCCGACCCCCCGTCTCCTCCTCCCCAGGTCATCGCTCTCTACGTCCTGGCCGCCTTTCTGGAGGCCCCACCTCCACCCCCGCGCGCCGGCCGGCGAAAGGACGAGTGACACGGATCGATTTGGGGTGCTGCAACCACCCCACGCCTCCACCCCCCTCACCACGCCACGCCCTCCCCTTCGCCCAGCACGCCGAACGCGCTGCCACCGCCGGCCACGGCATCCAGCAGCCCCCGCCAGGCGGCGTCGGCCTCGCGCGCCGCGGCGCGGCGCGCGGCCGCCGCGCCGGCGAGCGCGGCGGCGGCGTCGCACCCGCCGCCCCACCCGCCCTCGTCGTCGGCCTCCACAGCTCGGGCGACGGACGCGAGGCGGGCGGCGGGGCCGGCGACGGCGGCGAGCGCCGCGAGCGCGCGGCGCAGCGCGGCGGCCGCCGCGTCGTCCCCCGGCCGCAGCAGCAGCCGGGCCGCCAGGCCGCCCACCAGGCCGTCGACCGTGGAGGCGAGCGCGTCGAGGTTGGCGACGGCGGGCAGGGCGGTCTCCAGGGAGGCAAAGGCCGCGTCGACGCCACCGTGCGCGGCCGCGCCGCGCAGCGCGGCCAGGCGCGCGCTGGCCGCAAACCGCAGCGCGGCCGCCGCCCGCAGCTCTGCCGCGAGCGCGGGCGGGCCGAGCAGGGGCGGGCGGCGGTCGCGGGGCGCGTCGGGGGGCGCGGCGCGCGCGGCCGCGCGCGCGCGCGCCGCGCCCGCGCGCGCGCACCGCGCCGCCGCCGCCAGCGACGCGGCCGCGGCCGCCACCTCGCGCTCAGCGGCCGCGCCCGCCCACAGCAGGCGGGAGGCGGCCGCCAGGACGGCGGCGGCGGCTGGGGAGACGAGGGTCGTGAGCGGGGGGACCAACTCCAGCGCCACGCCCCACGCCGCCCCGCTGGGGTCGCCCCGGTCGGCCGCGACCACCAGGCGCGCGCACGGCGCGCCGCCGGCGGGCGTCGCCGGCAGGCCGCCTCCGGGCGCGCGCGCGACGGACAGCGCGTCGTCGAGCGCCGCCGCGAGCGCCAGGTTGGCCCCCGCGCCCGCCCACGGCGCCTTGCGGTGGCGGCCCGGCACCGCCGCCGCGGCGCCGTCGACCAGTTCCCGGCAGAAATCGCCGCGCGCGCCCAGCAGGAACGAGCGCGCGGCGGCGAGGCAGTCGAGCGCCCCCCCTTCCTCCAGCGCCACCCGCAGCGCCACCGCGCCCGCGGCTGCGTCGGCGGCGGCCAGGATGCGGGCGACCTCGGCGCCGTCGGCGGGGTCGGCGGCCGCGGCGGCGGCGGCGAGCGCCGCGCGGTCGGCGCCGCGCTCCCACCCGTCCCCACCCTTGCCCGCCGCCCGCAGCCAAGCCACGGTCTTGCCCGCGCGCAGGGCGGCAGCCGGAGCGTGAGGGAAGCGGGCGAGGCAGGGGGGCACGGCGTCGGCGTCGACGGCGTGGCCGCGGCGCCAGAGCGCGGCGGCGCCGGCGGGGGCGGGCGTCGCGGCGACGACAAACGAGTCTCCCGGCGCAGCGTCCGCGTCCAAGCGGCCGTCCAGGGCCCAGCGCCAGGTGGCGGCGAGGAGCGGGGCGACGGCCGCGGCCTGGAGCCGGTCGGCGGCGGCCGCCGCGCCCGGGTCGCCCCGGGACGCCGCCGCCGCCAGCGCGGCCGGCAACCGACCCGGCGGCGCCGCGGCGGCGGCCGCCGCGAGCCGGGCGAGGGCGAGGAGGCGGTCGCGGACGGGGGGGACCAGGGCGGCCGCGCGGCGGAGGGTCAGGTACTCGTCCGACGCGCCGGCCGCGGGCGGCGCCGGCCGGGCCGCGGCTTCGTCAAGCCCCGCGAGCGCGGCGAGCACGGGCGCGAGCTCGGCCCTCAGCCCGGCGCGCAGCGCGCGCGCGGCCGCCCCGGGGCGCGCGGCGGGCCCTTCCGCCGCGGCCTCGCGCACGCGCGCGTGCAGCCACCCGGTCTCGGCCAAGGATTCGACGAGGGCGGCGTCGCCGGGAGACACGCCGGCCGCGGCCGGCGTCAACGCGTAGGCCCCCCGCCCGCCGCCCGCGTTCGGCGCCCACGCCAGCAGGTCCGAGTCGGCGCCTTGTAGGGCGGCGAGGAGGGAGCGCACGAGGGAGGAGGGGGGGGGGGCGGGAGGAGGGACGGGGGCCGCGAGCGCGGCCATCTTGCGGGCGTGCGCGCGCGAAAGCGCGGAAGCGGGCGGCACCGGGCGGCCTGTGTGGCCCTCGAAAGGCGTGGGCCGCGCTCTCTGGCCCCCCGCTCGAGGCGGCGGGGCGGCGCGTCGGCGGCCGCGGGTGTGCGGAAGGTGAGAAGTCTGCATCCGCTCCACTCCCGCGCCGGCCCCGCGCCTCGCGCCATCCTCCCACGCGCCGGCCCGCCCCTCCCGCCCTGCATGTCGCGCGTGGGCGAGTGGCTGGCGTCGGCCGGGCTCGCCGCGCATGCGTTCCCCGCGCTGGCGGGGCTCTCTGACGCCGCGTTCTGCGGCCTCCTCATGCAGGTGCACGAGGGCGACGTGGAGTGGAGATGGCGGCGAGGCGGGCGGGGTCGAGGGTGGGCGGGGCGCGGCGCGGGGGGCGGACGACGCGCGGCGCGCGCCGGACGCCTCGCCCCCCTCCTCTCGCGACCCTTCCTCTCCCCTCTCCCTCCCCAGGACTACGCCGCGCACGGCGTCGTCGACGTCGACGACAAGCAGCGCCTGTACCGCCTGATCAAGGCGGTGGGCGAGGGCGGCGGCGGCGAGGGCGGTGGCGCGCGTTCGCGCTCTTGCCCCGCCACGCGCGACCCTCCCGTCGCCTCGCCCGCCTCCCACGCGGTGGCCGACGTAGATGACGCCGACAGCGACGGCGCGGGAGCGGCGGCGGCGGCGGCGGGCGCGGCCGCGGCCCCCCCCCCTCCCTCCACCCCGGCACCGCGGATCAAGGTCGTGGTGCGCAAGCGCCCCCTCAACCCGCGCGAATCCTCCCGCGGCGAGACCGACGTGCTGGACGCGGACGAGGCGGCGGCCACGGTCGCGGTCGGCGAGGCGCGCACGCGCGTCGACCTCACGCGCGAGGTCGCCACCCACGAGTTCCGGTTCGACGCCGTCCTGGACGAGGCCGCGTCCGACGACGCGGTGTACGCCGCCACGGTGGCCCCGCTGCTGCCCCTGCTGACGGGGGGCGGCGCGGGGACGGTGTTCGCGTACGGCCAGACCGGGTCCGGCAAGACGCACACCATGGCGCCCCTGCCCGCGCGCGCGGCCGGGAACGCGCTGGCCGAACTGGCCCGGTTGGGGGCGGGCGGCGCGGGCGGGGGCGGGGGCGGCGACCCCGCCGCGGGCGCGCACGCCGCCGCCGCGCCGCCCGCGCTCTCGCTCTGGGCCTCGGTCTACGAGGTGTACGGCGGCAAGATTCACGACCTGCTCAACGGGCGGGCCCGGCTCGAGGCCCGCGAAAACGGGGCCGGGCGGGTCGTCGTCGCGGGGCTCGCGTCGGTGCGCGTCGACGCGGCGTCCGCCGTCGCCGACCTCGCCGCCCTCGCCGCCGCCGAGCGCGCGACCGGGGCGACGGGGGCGAATGATGCTTCTTCGAGGTCGCACTGCGTGACGGAATTTACGGTGCGGGCGGCGCACGCGGCGGCGGCCGCGGCGCGCGGCCCGGTCGGCCGCCCGCGCCCCGCCGCGCTCGGCCGCCCGCGCGTCGCCCCCGCCCCCGACCCCGACGCCCACCCCGGCGGCGACACCGTCGTCGGCAAACTGTCCTTCATCGACCTGGCGGGGTCGGAGCGCGGGGCGGACGTGGCGGGGGCGGACAAAGAGACGCGGGCCGAGGGGGCGGCGATCAACAAATCGCTGCTCGCCCTCAAGGAGTGCATTCGCGCCCTGGACGCGGGCGCGGGGCACGTCCCGTTTCGCGGGTCGAAGCTGACCGAGGTGGGGCGAGGGCAGGGGGTGGGCGCGGGGCGAGAGGGGAGGCAACGCGCGCCGCCGACGCGCCCCCCCCCCTGCGTCTGTCAGGTCCTGCGCGACTCGTTCGTCGGCGACCGCGCGCGCACCGTCATGGTCGCCACCGTGAGCCCCGGGTCGGGTTCGACGGAGCACACGCTCAACACGCTGCGCTATGCCGACAGGGTGAAAGAGCTCGGCCGCGCGAGCGGAGGGGGGGCGCGCGGCGGCGGCGACGGCGGCTCGGCAACCGCTCCCGGCGCTGCCGCCGCCGGGCGCCGCCGCCGCCTCTCCATGGTGGGCGCCGCGGGCGCGACGCGGGCTCCGGCGGGCCCGCGGCGCGCGTCGGCGGGCGGGCGGGCGAGTGCGAGCGGCGGCGCGGCGGCGGCCCCGGCGCCCCGTCCGCCCCCTCGCCGCGCCACCGACCCGCCAGCCCCCTCCGCCTTGCTGGCCGCCGAGGACGCCCTCATCGCCGCCCACCGCGCGTCCGTCGAGGCGGCGGTGGCGGGGGTGCGGGCCGAGGTCGCACTTCTCGCCGCCGTCGACGCGCCGCGTGCGCGCGTCGGCGACTACGCCTCCCGCCTCGCGTCCGCCCTGGCCGCCCGCGACGCGGCGGCGGCGGGCGTGCGGGCCGCGCTAGGGGCGTACGAGCGGGTGGTGGCGGGCGGGAGGGGCGTGTGAGAGAGAACGAGGCGCGAACGCGCGCGCGTGGCCGACGCGGGCTCACTCTCTGCTCTCACACCCCGACACCCCCGCGCCGCCGCGTGCGCGACGCGCCCATGCCACCGCGCCCGCCCGCGTCGCGAGGGCGGCCGACGGCGCCCGCGCCCTGCGGCGCATGGGGCGCGCGCGGTCCGCGCCGCGCGCTGGCGCGCCCGCCGCGCGCGCTCCCGCCGCCCGGGGTGAGAGAGTTGGCGTTGCGCCGGCTGCTGAGGGCCGAGCTCGGGCTGCGGCGGCCAACCGCCCACGCCCCGGCAGGACCCCGACCCGGCCGCGTCGTCGCTCGAACCCCTCCCCTCGCTCCCGCGCAAGCGCGCCGACTGGTCCGTGGGCCCTGCCCTGCACCTGGGGCCGGATGAAGCGCTGGCAGCGCAGCTGGACGCCCTGTCGGCCGCCGACGGCGACGCCGGGGTGGAGGTCTTGTATCGGTTCGCCGACATCGATTTGTTCGCCCCCTGCACCTACTGGGGCGCCCGGTCGAGCGATTGCGGCCAGTTTGAGCGCTTCAAGCTAAAACTGGGCGAGGTGACGGGCGCGGGAGGCGAGGGGCGGGGGGTGGCGTGGGGAGGGGCGGCACTCACACTGACCCACTCCCCTTCGCAGCGCCGCTTCGCGCCGCTGCGCGCGCCGGCCGCCTGGGCCGTCGCCGCGTCTTTCGACTGGCAGCCCGCCGCCGGCGGCGCGCGCGCCATGCGCCGGGTGGAGGTCACAGCCCGCGGGCCGGGGGGGGGAGGGAGTGGGGGCGGGGCGCCCCCTCCCCCTCCGCCCGCCGTTTTCGATTTCGTCCTCCAGCAGCGCGTCGGCGGCCCCGCCGACGGCTGCTGGTTCACGGCGGGGGTGACGCGCGTGGACGACGGGTAGAGGGGGAGAGGAGAGTGGAGTGAGGCGCAGGGTCGGCGCCCCTTCCCGCCCCGCTGTGTTTTGGCGGCCCGCGCGGCCGCGCCTGTAGCATCATGCGAGCGCCCATCGAGGCACGGCCTCACACGCGCGCGCGCGCCCCGGACGCCCCCTTTCCGCGCCACCCAAGCCAGACCGCCGCCCTCCTCCCCGCCCCATCGCCTCACGCGCACTGAATCGTGACCAGCGGCACGTCCAGATCCTCCCCCGCTTCGTCCTCGCACGCGACCACGACGTCGAACGAGGCCTTGCCCGGCGGCAGCGTCAGTTTGGCCACCTCGGCGGCCAGCGCCCGCATCTTCTTCCCCCTGCGGCCCGCGTGCCGCGGGAAGAGCGAGTTGAAGAGGAGCGACTGGCCGCACGAGATCGAGTAGGCGTCCAACCCTTTGGCGGCGAACCAGGCGAGGACGTCGTCCAGGGTCGGGTCGCCGCCGATCGTCCAGCGGTCCCAGAGCGTCCACGACACCCCGCCGTGCGACGTCACCTTGGCCGGCACCGGCTCCGCGGCGGCGAAGAGGGGGAGGGCGAGGTTGGCAAAGGTGTTGCGGTGGGCCTCGACCGGGGCCTTGGCCACGACCTGCGGGGGGGGGCGGCGGGCGCGGGGTCGGGGTCGCGCGCGCGCGCGGCGCGCGCGCCTCGCCCCCCCACCGCCCCCCTCCCCGCCCCCCCCCCCCCCCACCTTGTACAGCTCCAGGCAGACGAGCCCCGTGGCGAGCGCGGTCGCGGTCGCGATGGCGGGCACGATCTTGCCGGCGATCAGTTTTGCTTGCAGCGCGTCGACCTCCCCGATGCCGTAGTTGCGCGCGCGCATGTTGGCGACGCCGGCGACAAATTGCATGTGGAAGTTGGTGTCGTCGTCCTTTTCAAAGGCGATCGGGGTGAGAGGAGGGCGCTTGGTGGGCGCCGCGTCGGCCGCCGCCTCCAGCGCGGCGATCAGGTCGTCCACGCCTTCGTCGCCAACGCCCGCCGCCGCCGCGGTCGCCTTGGGGTCGGTCTCGATCTTGACGCCGGCCTTGGGGACGAAAGGGGGGACGGAGACGGCGGCGGCCGCGGCGGCGGCGACAGCCGCCGCGCGCGCCGCGTCGGCCGGCACCGCCACGCCGTACACGCGCGCCTTGAGGATGGCGGCGGCTTGGATGAGCGACGCGTGGGCGGGGTCCGCGGCGTCAAACACGAGCGGCGTGGGGAAGCGTTTGGGGGGCGACCAAAAGCGCGCGCCGGTCGACGTGACGGCGTCTTCGGGAAACGTGTGCGTCAGTTGCGCGACCCGGTCGTGGAACAGGTCCTGGAACTTGAACCGAGCCCAGGCGACGCAGGCGGGCCAGGTGGAGACGGCGTCGGGGCCGAGGGCGGCCGTCACGGCCAGGAGCTGCTCGCGCGCGGCCGCGTCGCCCGCGCGGCGCGCGGCCGCCGCAAACGCGGCGCGGTCTTGCAGAAACGCGTTGGCCTCCGCGGGCGCCTTTTCCAGCAGCCCCTCGAATTCAGACCGCGCGTACGTCAGGCAGTGGTCGACCGTGTGCGGAAAAGAGTGGAGCGTGCACATCGGCGCCTGCTTCTCGGGCGGGTCGCGCGACGCGCCGTAGTTTTCGGTGACCCCCGGCAGCACGCACTGCGTGTTGCACTTGGCGCCCAAGGTGCCGGACTCCAGCAGCGGGACGCCGTGGTGCACGCAGCGGGCGTCGACGTAGAGGCGGGCGGTCACGTTGTCGAGCGCGTTGACGACCAAATTCGTACCGCCCCAAAACGCGTCGCCAAACACGCCCTCCGTCGCGGGGCTCACCCGCTCCTGCAGCGCGATGAGGGCGAGGTCCGGGTTGATGGCGGCGGCCGCGGCGGCCGCCGCGGTCGATTTGGGCGCGCCGATGTCGCGGTCGCGGAACAGAAACTGGCGCGACAGGTTGCTCTTTTCGATCGTGTCGTCGTCCGTGACCGTGACGCGGCCGCCGCCGGCCCCGGTGCCGACGCCCATGAGGGCAAAAGCTTTCAGGAACTCGCACCCGAGCGCGCCCGCGCCGACGAGGAAGACGCGCAGCGCCGCGAGGCGCGCGCCGAAGTCCACCCCAAACACGGCCGCCTGCGCGTCGTACCGGTCGGCGCGGGGGCCGATGTCGGCCGGGCGCGTCGGCGGCAGCGTCTCCGTGGCGTCGAAATAAAAGAATTGGTGCAGCGGGTGAAACTTGCCGGACGCCGCTTTCACGACCTCCTGCCCGACCACGCCCCCGAAGATGGACGCCATGGGGGACAGCTCGGCGGCGGCGGTGTGGGCCAGGGAGGAGATGAGGGCGGCGGCGGCGTCGTCGAGCTCGACGCGCGCGCCGGCCGCCGCCGACTCGTTGAGGCCGCGCGCGATGCCCACCAGCCGCCCCGCGTCGCCCGCGTCCCACGGGGAGGGCAGGCGCCCGGTCTCCACGGCGAACGCGTCCAGGGCGGCAAAGGCGAGGTGGAGGACGGGCGGGCGGTCGAGCTTGGAAAAGTCGGACACGAGAAACTCGCCCGGGGACGCCGCCGCCGCCTCCAGCGGGCGAAAGGCGAGTGTTTTGGGCTGCTTGATCTGGGTGGCGTGCCCGCCCCGGACGTGCGGGGCGAACGCAGAGGAGTCGACCTCCACTTCAAAGGACGTCGGGCGACAGTTCTTCGCGCGCCACGGCCCGCCGGAAACGAGCTCCCCGCACCCCACCATTTCCGAGAACGACACCATGTCGCCGTCCTCAAACTCCAGGCGCTCGTCGTCGACGCAGGTGACGAGGGTGGCGCCGGACTCGGCGAGCGGGGTGACGGCCGCGACAATCCCGGTGCGCGGCGGCTCGCCGTCGACGTCGTCGACCACGAACGCGTCCCCGAAATCGCAAAACGCGGCTCCGAAGACGCCGCGCACGTCGGCGCGGATGAAGGCGGCGCCGGCGGCGCGCGCGGCGGCGTCGACGCGGATGGCGTCGGCTGTCGACGCTTCGGAGACCACCACGACGCCGTGCGCCGCGATCAGAGCTTCCGTAAGCTCCCCATCCGCCACGGTGACCGCGACCGCGGGGTTGAGCTCGGCGAGGCGGTCGCGGCACGCGTGCGCGCGTGGCGTGCCGGCGTCGGCAGGCGAAATGTAAAAGTTGGCGCCCGCGTCGCGCGCCGTGGCGGGCTGGGGGTCGTGCAGGGTGACCGCCTTGACGCCGGCGAGGATGACGTTTTTGGCTGGAGGGGGCAAGGGGAGGAAGGATGGGCGCGCGGAAGCAGGGCGCTGCGGCGCGCCGCGGGGGCGCCGTGCGCCCGGAGCGCGCCACCCGCGCGTCGGCAGCGTTCTCATCGCATCGCTGGGAGCAGGTGCGGGCGCGCGAACCCCCCGCGCGCCGGCGCCCGCGCGCGATCCCATCCGCCTGGTCTCATACCGACTTCCGCGCCGAGCCCGCCCAGCCCCGAGATCAGCACGCTCGTCGCCGCCATGCGCCGCATGGCGCCCCGGCCGTACACGGCCAGCTGGCGCGAGTGCAGGTCTTCATCGATCGCGTGTGGCGTCTCCGCGCTCATCGTGCGGCGGGGGCGCTTGGTGTCGGGCGAGGCGCCGGGGCGGCCGCCCGTCATGTAGCGACGGGGGGGTTGGGAGGTAGGGGGTGTGAGGGGAGGAGAGGAGGGGGCGGCGCCGCCCCCTCCTCGGCCGCTCTCTGCCAGCCGCCGCCGCCGCCGCTCCCTTCTGCGCTCTCATCTCAGTGCTCTGGTGTGCCACACGAAAAGCACCCACGCCTCTCACTCTCCTCCTTCACGCGCCGCTCGCGCGGCGCTTGGCCGCGGCGCGCCGCTTGCGCCGCGCCGCCGCTTCACTCCCCTCCTCCTCCTCGTCCTCCTCCTCGTAGATGTTGCGGGACTTGACATCGCGCGCGGCGTCGGGTTGAAAGCCGCCCGAGCCGCCGCCGCCGCCGCCGCCGCCGCCGCCGCCGCCGCCGCCGCCGCCGCCGCCGCCGCCGCCGCCGCCGCCGCCGCCGCCGCCGCCGAAAAAGCCGCCGCCAAAGCCGCCGCCGCCGCCGTCGAGCAGGAAATAGAGCCCCAGGAGCCCCAGGTTGAAGGCGATGTTGGGGATCCAGCGGCCCCAGCCGTCGCCGCCGCCGCCGCCGCCGCCGGAGTCGTCCTGTGCGACGAGTGGGGAGGGTCGGGCGCGCGCCTTCCCTCCTCCCATCTCTCTCTCTCCTCGCTCCCTCTTCTCACATTGATGGGCGGCAGCCCCGGCGGACCCGCGGTGCGGCGCTTGACCGCGGTGTTGCCGCGCTGCTGCTCGCCCGCGCGCGCAGGGGCGGGCGCCGCGCGTCGGGCGCGGCGGGTGACGACAGAGAGCGTGGCGGTCTGGAGGGAGGAGGGAGGAGGCGTCGGAGGCCGGGCGGGCGGGCGGCGCGCTGGCGGCGGCGCGGCGCCGCCCATTGCGGGCACGGGCGCCGCGCAGGCGCCCTATCTCACATCACCGCCCTCGCTCACCGACGCGGCGGCGGCAACTGGGCGCTCGGCCGGCCGGCGCGCCACGCCAGGCGGCGCGCGCGGGCGCGGCGCGGTCGCCGCGCGGGCGCCAGCGGCGGCGGGGCCGCCGCGCGCGCGCGTGGTCGCCATTAGGGGTGCGGGCGGGGGTCGAGGCGGGGAGGGACGCGCAGAGTGTGGGGAGGCCGGCCGCACGTCGCTAGCCGGGTGCTGTCCGCTGCGGCGGGCTCAGACAGCGGCTCAACCGCCGCCCTGGACCAATCCACGTCGCTCCCTGCATCGGCCGGGGTCGGGGCGGCGGCCGGGAAAAAGCGTGCCACCCTCACGGCCGTCGTCGCGCGCCGACCCTCTCACTCCCCGCGGCCGCCCCGCGCGCCGCCGCCCGCCCCGCCCTCCAACATGCTGCCTGACACGCCTCCCGCCCCGTCGGGCGCGGCCAAGGGCGCGCCCAGCGGCGACGAGGAGGAGTCGCCGCGCAGCGTCCTGCCCCGGCCCCTGCATTCGGCCACCCTCCCGCCCCTGCGCGTCCCGCCCCACCCGCCCCACTCCCAGCACGTGTCTGAGACACGCACCCCCTCGCTTTACGGATCGCCGCCGCACGGCGGGCACCCCCCGGGCGGCGCGCCCGGGGGCGGCTTTTTTGGCGCGCATCCCGCCGCCCTAGCACCCGCGCCGCCCTACTACCACCACCCGTACGCCGCCTGGATGGCTTCGCCCGTGTCGGGTGGGCCCGGAGTGCCCGCCGGGGCGGTGGTGGTCGTGGACCCGACCACCGGCGCGCATGCGCTCGTCCCGGCGCCGGGTGAGGGATCGGAGGGGGTGGCGGGGTGGAGCATGGATGGAGGAGGGATGCGCGCCGGCGCGCGCGCGCGCGCGGGCGGGCGGGCGGCCCCCGGCGCCGGACCCCAACCCTTTCTCCCCTACCAGCCTTT